>ERZ795031.117-NODE-117-length-104731-cov-15.555734_pt1 | contig 104731 bp, 96 predicted proteins | sample MGYA00375123_ERZ795031 | MGnify/ENA primary metagenome ERZ795031 (study PRJEB30166, sample SAMN05720159) | activated sludge metagenome | isolation source: anaerobic digester from wastewater treatment plant | place: USA | collected 2015-04-21 ...
CCCGACGCCTTTCGAGAAACTCTTGTCCGCGGAATCGGCCCCGCCAAAGCCTTTGGCTGTGGCTTGATGCTTGTGAAGCGGGTGGTTTAAGCAAGAAGGCATTCAGCCGGTGACAATTTGTCACCGGCTGAAAACTGAACTAACAAAAGGATAGGTACAAATTATACATACCCTTTCGAGAACTTTTTCATAGGCAATTGCTAAACTCAAAGATCGAGGAGAATATTAATGAACGATAACCTTCCGGTAAAAAGTGAATTTCTTGTTTATCAGACTGAAGACGGGCGCATCAAGGTTGAAGTCCGTTTGGAAGATGAAACCGTATGGCTCACCCAGCAACTCATGGCCGCATTGTTTCAAACAACCCAGCAGAACATAAGTCTCCACATTCGTAATATATACGATGAAGGTGAGTTGACCCCGGAGGCAACTCACAAGAAATACTTGTCAGTTCGTCCGGAGGGTAAAAGGTCAATTAAACGGCAACTTGATTACTATAATCTCGATATGATTATTTCCGTCGGCTACCGTGTAAAGAGCCATGTTGCCACCCGTTTTCGCATATGGGCTACACAAAGACTCAAGGAGTATATCATCAAGGGCTTTGTAATGGATGACGAACGGCTGAAGAATCCTCCCGTTGGTGGTTTTACCATCCCCGACTATTTTGATGAAATGTTGGAGCGCATCCGTGACATTCGCGCCAGTGAACGGCGGATGTACCTGCGCGTTAAGGAAATCTTTGCGATGGCGGGCGATTACGACCCTTCGGATCCTGAAACAAACAAATTCTTCAGCGTAATCCAGAACAAGCTTCATTATGCCGCAACCGGCATGACGGCGGCTGAACTTATAAGACGCCGTGCTGATCACAGCCTGCCTAACATGGGGCTCACAAGCTGGAAAGCCGATGAAGTCCGCAAGACGGATGTCATTATTGCAAAAAATTATCTTAACGAAGAAGAAATAGACGGCTTAAATCGGATTGTTGTCATGTGGCTCGACTATGCCGAAGATCAAGCACAACGCCGCAAGCAGATCTTCATGAAGGACTGGGAACGAAAGCTGAATGAGTTCCTGAAATTTAATGAACGCCGAGTGTTACCGGATGCAGGAACAGTAAGCAAACAAGATGCGGATGATTTTGCAAGAAACGAATACGACCGCTTTGCCGAACGTCGCAGACAGTATAAGGAAGCGCTGGGTGAGGCGGAATCCATCAGGGTTTTGGAAGATGCGGCGAGGCAGTTGGATGCAGGTCGTGGAGGGAAAGCGATAGCAGCCGATAAACGTGCTAATAAACGTGATAATAAGAAAAAAGGTGATTGATTGTGGCGGAACCTATATTACCTATGCTGAAACCAATCCCGATGAAAGATCGGGTTTCTATCATCTTTGTCGAGAAAGGGAATCTTGATGTTCTAGATGGCGCTTTTGTTGTCGTGGATAAGAACGGTGTCCGTACACATATTCCTGTAGGTGGCGTTGCTTGCCTGATGCTGGAGCCTGGATCAAGAGTTTCTCATGCCGCTGTTACGTTGGCTTCTCGTGTCGGATGTCTGCTGGTTTGGGTTGGTGATGGCGGTGTCCGTCTTTACGCCTCCGGACAGCCGGGCGGGGCGCGGGCAGATAGGCTTTTGTATCAAGCCAAGCTGGCTTTGGATGATGCGGCAAGGTTGAAAGTTGTCCGGAAGATGTATGCAATCAGATTTAAAGAAGAGCCTCCGGAAAGACGGAGTGTGGAACAGTTGCGGGGAATCGAGGGTGTGCGCGTTCGCAAAATGTACGAACTGTTGGCGCGACAATATGGCGTCAACTGGGCAAACCGCAATTATGATCATACAAAATGGGAAAGCGGCGATGTTCCCAATCGTTGCCTGAGTTCGGCCACGGCGTGTCTTTATGGAATCTGCGAAGCGGCGATCTTGGCGGCAGGCTATGCGCCGGCTGTCGGTTTCATTCATACGGGTAAGCCCCAGTCGTTTGTTTATGACATAGCTGATGTATTTAAATTTGAAACGGTGGTGCCGGTAGCGTTCCGTATTGCTGCCAAGAATCCGAAAGAACCGGAACGTGAAGTCCGTATTGCCTGTCGAGATGCTTTCAGACAATCAAGAATTCTGGGTAGGATAATTCCGACGATTGAAGAAATCCTTCATGCGGGTGGTATGGAAAGGCCGAAACCGCATGAAGAGGCCGTGGAAATCGCAATTCCGAATAAGGAGGGAATCGGCGATGCTGGTCACCGTGGTTGAAAATGTACCTCCCCGTTTGAGGGGGCGATTGGCAATATGGCTTTTGGAAGTGCGTGCTGGTGTTTATGTAGGCAAAGTTTCAAGGCGTGTCCGAGAAATGATTTGGGAGCAGATTGAAAAAGGTATTGAAAGCGGCAATGCTGTTATGGCTTGGAGCACAAACACCGAGTCCGGTTTTGATTTTATGACGCTGGGTGCAAATCGAAGAATACCGTTGGAAATGGACGGTATTAAGCTGGTTTCATTCCTGCCGGAAGAGGAGAAAAAAGAGGTTTCGAAGTAGTGCTATTTTGTGCCAAATTGTTGGTGGAAATTCGATCTTTGAAAATTTAATAAGGAATCAATAGGTTAGAAGAAGTATGTTCCCCACACACGTGGGGATGAACCGTAAGGGGGATAGTGCTAGAGCCGGTGAATCATATGTTCCCCACACACGTGGGGATGAACCGATGTGCGTGGAGAGCATCCTGCAATATACGGAATGTTCCCCACACACGTGGGGATGAACCGCGAAACTCCGAGGACTGTCGCGATTCTTTTATATGTTCCCCACACACGTGGGGATGAACCGCATCGAGGTTTTCCGCCATAATTTGAGCCGGAATGTTCCCCACACACGTGGGGATGAACCGTATGGTATTATACCTCAGGGAACTCTTGAAGAATGTTCCCCACACACGTGGGGATGAACCGAACGCCGTTTGTGGAAAGTTCCGGGTGTCCGGATGTTCCCCACACACGTGGGGATGAACCGTTGGATGCAGCAATCAGAGAGTACAATGAGGCATGTTCCCCACACACGTGGGGATGAACCGTGCTGCTACTCCAGGCGGGAAAATCAATTCACATGTTCCCCACACACGTGGGGATGAACCGGTACATCCCATAAATGATTGCTGCGTTGTAATATGTTCCCCACACACGTGGGGATGAACCGTATATTTTGCACGCGAGGGGAACCGACCGGTTATGTTCCCCACACACGTGGGGATGAACCGCGCTTCATGTATAGCTAACTGTTTAATTGTAAATGTTCCCCACACACGTGGGGATGAACCGAAAGAACTTGTCGTTTCTGTCAAACTTTCCTTATGTTCCCCACACACGTGGGGATGAACCGATACTGACACGCTTTACGGCTGCGTTTACGGCATGTTCCCCACACACGTGGGGATGAACCGATTGGAGGCAACCCATGCGCACTAAAAAACACATGTTCCCCACACACGTGGGGATGAACCGGAATTGGGCATTGACGCGCCGAATTTCAAAGGATGTTCCCCACACACGTGGGGATGAACCGTAAAAAAGAATATAAAAAAAGTCTATTCAATTATGTTCCCCACACACGTGGGGATGAACCGGTAGCAACGGATCGTCTCCCGAAACAAAAAGCATGTTCCCCACACACGTGGGGATGAACCGAATATCAACAGAAATCGAAAAAACGATCCAAAATGTTCCCCACACACGTGGGGATGAACCGGAAAAAGACTACCGCACAGGCGACAATGGCATATGTTCCCCACACACGTGGGGATGAACCGCTAAATCTAAAACCTTTTTTAAGTCTTTGTAGATGTTCCCCACACACGTGGGGATGAACCGAAATACTGTAGTCTGCGACCCACCATCAACAAATGTTCCCCACACACGTGGGGATGAACCGCCTATCAAGCGGAAATGGCGAAACTTGCACAGATGTTCCCCACACACGTGGGGATGAACCGGAAAAACAAAAATGATCAACGCTTATGGTTTAATGTTCCCCACACACGTGGGGATGAACCGATCGTGAAAATCTTAATCTTCTTTTTTCATATATGTTCCCCACACACGTGGGGATGAACCGCTTTGTCCAATGATCCGCGTTTTCGCGTGAACATGTTCCCCACACACGTGGGGATGAACCGGAATACGACTACGCCAATTTTCGCGCCGGCTGATGTTCCCCACACACGTGGGGATGAACCGTCACCAACCCTTAAATGACTCCATTCCTTTTTATGTTCCCCACACACGTGGGGATGAACCGCCAGATTCCTGTTACTTGACTGATAAATTGCAATGTTCCCCACACACGTGGGGATGAACCGTGAGCGACAGTACAAGACAGGACATCATCGACATGTTCCCCACACACGTGGGGATGAACCGTTATCACCTTACCACCTCAAAAAAGGAATTTTATGTTCCCCACACACGTGGGGATGAACCGAACTTAGCCGGTACGTTAATCCCTTCCGTAAGATGTTCCCCACACACGTGGGGATGAACCGAGCATCCGAAAAACGAGTACGAGCAAAAGCACATGTTCCCCACACACGTGGGGATGAACCGCAAGGCAATTGAGTCCACTGACCCTGGTGCCAATGTTCCCCACACACGTGGGGATGAACCGAAGGCAGATTAAAAGCGACCAATGAGAAAGAAATGTTCCCCACACACGTGGGGATGAACCGCGGTTATCTACATTGATTGCGCAATTTCTTCCATGTTCCCCACACACGTGGGGATGAACCGCGCCTGGTCAACCTGTGATTCCGCAGTCCTTTATGTTCCCCACACACGTGGGGATGAACCGATTCATTCCATGACCATTCTGAAAATGTAAAAATGTTCCCCACACACGTGGGGATGAACCGCCTTTCCCTAGTGGGCGCTTTTTCGTGTTAATATGTTCCCCACACACGTGGGGATGAACCGTATGACGCGCGACGGAATGAAGGTCATTGATAAATGTTCCCCACACACGTGGGGATGAACCGCGAAAGATGGCAAAGGTGACAGATTCATGCACATGTTCCCCACACACGTGGGGATGAACCGGCATGGGCGGAACTGACAGGAAATCAGCCGATATGTTCCCCACACACGTGGGGATGAACCGGTGAAATTGCTATCGGGATGGATGCGGATCAGATGTTCCCCACACACGTGGGGATGAACCGCACTTCGGGAAGTGGTTGCTGTAACAAACAAGAATGTTCCCCACACACGTGGGGATGAACCTCTACGGCAGTCGAGCAATGGGATGCGCCGGGCATGTTCCCCACACACGTGGGGATGAACCGAGCGACACCTTTGAATTCACCTCGGCCTTTGCATGTTCCCCACACACGTGGGGATGAACCGGTAAAACTGGCGCTGCCGCTGCTGCCCGTTTGATGTTCCCCACACACGTGGGGATGAACCAGCGTAGTGACCGACAAAATAACCGAGCCGACGCATGTTCCCCACACACGTGGGGATGAACCGCTAGCTTCGTGTTAATTGTGTCTTTCCTTGCCATGTTCCCCACACACGTGGGGATGAACCGGCGACTTATCAATCGCAGGAACTGCGGGCAGAATGTTCCCCACACACGTGGGGATGAACCGCTGAAGAAAGAAGTTTGCTGCGATGAATAGGAATGTTCCCCACACACGTGGGGATGAACCGCCATAGCAACCGCTTGTGCCGTATCTTCGATTATGTTCCCCACACACGTGGGGATGAACCGGCGCTGCACTACTCGGGTAAGGTGGTTAATAAATGTTCCCCACACACGTGGGGATGAACCGCAGGGAAACATTCTCCCCGATATTATCACTTTATGTTCCCCACACACGTGGGGATGAACCGCCGCGATGAAGCGGCTTAGTTGAATTTATTAAATGTTCCCCACACACGTGGGGATGAACCGACCGTCTATCACATCCTGAATACACTAAAGACATGTTCCCCACACACGTGGGGATGAACCGCGCGCTCACAGCAGGCAGAAACGGACGAGGGCATGTTCCCCACACACGTGGGGATGAACCGGCCGTGGAGAACGACAACGCGGTGGACCCGAGATGTTCCCCACACACGTGGGGATGAACCGCGACAAATCCGCTTTCTTGAAAATCATCGGAGATGTTCCCCACACACGTGGGGATGAACCGAATATTAAGAAGATGACATTCGGCGAAGGGGTATGTTCCCCACACACGTGGGGATGAACCGGCAACAGAACAGCAGTGACTTTGGATGGTGATATGTTCCCCACACACGTGGGGATGAACCGTACGGAGCATACGGTGCATCTCCTACCGCCGGATGTTCCCCACACACGTGGGGATGAACCGTATTTTCTTTGCTTCTGCCATTTTGCTACCCCATGTTCCCCACACACGTGGGGATGAACCGGTTCACATCAGCGTTCAGGATAACGCGAGGCTATGTTCCCCACACACGTGGGGATGAACCGAGCCATGATCAATTCCTGATTCTGCAATGATGATGTTCCCCACACACGTGGGGATGAACCGTATTGCCTGCGCCTTTTTCACGCCGAAACTAAATGTTCCCCACACACGTGGGGATGAACCGTAGCAGCATTGTCCGTAGGTTAATGCTTCCCCATGTTCCCCACACACGTGGGGATGAACCGGCTTCGCCCTTTGGTATCCCAGTCAGAAATCCATGTTCCCCACACACGTGGGGATGAACCGTCTTGAATTTGGCCGCAAAATACAGGCGGCATATGTTCCCCACACACGTGGGGATGAACCGCTGTGTTCGCCAGTGATGTTGCGTAGGTGATGATGTTCCCCACACACGTGGGGATGAACCGCCAGAATCAAGGGCAGAATTGATTTTGACCCGATGTTCCCCACACACGTGGGGATGAACCGATAAATATCATAGGCCAATGCTAATTATTATATGTTCCCCACACACGTGGGGATGAACCGTCAGCCTGTCCAGCGTCAGGGCTTATGTAGCTATGTTCCCCACACACGTGGGGATGAACCGAAAAATATTCGTATTGTCAAGCTGGTTACTAAATGTTCCCCACACACGTGGGGATGAACCGCGCCGGTCAATGAAAAGGCGTGGTTTTAAAATATGTTCCCCACACACGTGGGGATGAACCGCATATGCTTAGCACTTGCTTAGCTTGTGCTTCATGTTCCCCACACACGTGGGGATGAACCGGCATCTCAAACAGTTCAGGCCGCATATACCGGATGTTCCCCACACACGTGGGGATGAACCGCACCATACGGCCAAGCCGTATGGGATATGCAGATGTTCCCCACACACGTGGGGATGAACCGCTGCTATAGATTATCTTTTACAATTCGGTCAAATGTTCCCCACACACGTGGGGATGAACCGTGAATTTACATATCCCGAAACTATTTTTGCATATGTTCCCCACACACGTGGGGATGAACCGGCCGGTGACAAAGCCGCTACCGGTTGTGGCCGATGTTCCCCACACACGTGGGGATGAACCGATATTATAGATATTTCTGAGCATCAACCGGACATGTTCCCCACACACGTGGGGATGAACCGTATCTCAGATTCAACAGGGGCCTGGCTTATACATGTTCCCCACACACGTGGGGATGAACCGGTTCACATCAGCGTTCAGGATAACGCGAGGCTATGTTCCCCACACACGTGGGGATGAACCGCGATTTCCGCCGCGGCCAACATTTCATGTGCGATGTTCCCCACACACGTGGGGATGAACCGTTTGACATCACCATATGTGCCTTGTTTATAGAATGTTCCCCACACACGTGGGGATGAACCAGAGAAAAACGCCAACTGAAACCGACGCCACCGTATGTTCCCCACACACGTGGGGATGAACCGTTAAAATTTATATCGACCAAGACCAGACAGATATGTTCCCCACACACGTGGGGATGAACCGTCAGCAGGAGCCGCCGCGTCTGTCTTTACCTCATGTTCCCCACACACGTGGGGATGAACCGTCGGAAGTTATCAAAGCGAATGGACATTAAACATGTTCCCCACACACGTGGGGATGAACCGGTATCAGTCAGACCATCGCTGTTACTGCCGGAATGTTCCCCACACACGTGGGGATGAACCGCGATATCTCCTTGGGATAGGCCAGCCTGAACACATGTTCCCCACACACGTGGGGATGAACCGTAATGAAGATATTATAAAATTCTGTTGCACAAATGTTCCCCACACACGTGGGGATGAACCGATAATAATAACTCGGCGCAACCAGAGGGGGATATGTTCCCCACACACGTGGGGATGAACCGACGGGAGCCGTCCCAGGAAGTAATCTGTTTATATGTTCCCCACACACGTGGGGATGAACCGATCACCGAGGTAGCAGAGCGTATCAATGCTATATGTTCCCCACACACGTGGGGATGAACCGCTGATCATAACCCTCGGAGAGAAAGGCGACACATGTTCCCCACACACGTGGGGATGAACCGTTGATAGGACATTGCTGCAATTAAATACTGTAATGTTCCCCACACACGTGGGGATGAACCGGGCATCTCTATCCTCCAAAATGCGGATCATTGATGTTCCCCACACACGTGGGGATGAACCGAGGGATTCCATGTTGATTAATGGCATCTTTCAATGTTCCCCACACACGTGGGGATGAACCGGGATTTCCTTCGTCGTCCTTCATGGCAACCATATGTTCCCCACACACGTGGGGATGAACCGGTCGCACAGCAATATCACGACAACGAATCGGAATGTTCCCCACACACGTGGGGATGAACCGCAATTACGCAATGGACAAAATGGTTGAACAGTATGTTCCCCACACACGTGGGGATGAACCGTGACAAAAGGTTTATAGTTCATGCTTTACCTGATGTTCCCCACACACGTGGGGATGAACCGTTACCTTTAGATATTCAACTCCAATCGGAATCATGTTCCCCACACACGTGGGGATGAACCGGGCACCTTGATCATTTTGCCGCCGTCAATGATATGTTCCCCACACACGTGGGGATGAACCGTTGTAAGAGATTTGCTTTTTGTATCTGTTCGGATGTTCCCCACACACGTGGGGATGAACCGTCTCTGTCGTGCAATTTTCTACACCTTGTGAAATGTTCCCCACACACGTGGGGATGAACCGCAAACCTTATTTATGCCCTGCAGGGTTCAAAAATGTTCCCCACACACGTGGGGATGAACCGCGGAGTCAATCATCAATTGGCGCATGGCTCGCATGTTCCCCACACACGTGGGGATGAACCGAATTTTGCCGTGTTCATCCAAATACTTTTTAAATGTTCCCCACACACGTGGGGATGAACCGTCTACGCAGCAACAGGAACAACCATTTATTCGATGTTCCCCACACACGTGGGGATGAACCGGCAATTTTAGACGGTTTTCTTTGTTTTGTTTTATGTTCCCCACACACGTGGGGATGAACCGGCAAAACGGCATCGGCACAGAAAGACAAGGAAATGTTCCCCACACACGTGGGGATGAACCGTAAAATGCTTTAGATGTAGGAATAAATCTGTAATGTTCCCCACACACGTGGGGATGAACCGAAAGGATTGCCCGGCTATCTGGCGATTGTTGGATGTTCCCCACACACGTGGGGATGAACAGAGCGTTCCGACCAAAAGGGTGATTACCAAACCATGTTCCCCACACACGTGGGGATGATGGCCTATGGTCGCAATACTTTGCGCAAAGACAAATAATTGGGCTGCTTATAAAAATCTAAACAAAATGTTTTTACCAGTAAATTATTGACAGTCGCCTTTGACTTTAGACAATTCCAGAAGTTTACAATCCCCCAGCGAGCAGGCTTCCTGAAAATCACGACACCCCGATTCTCTTTCATTCTTTAACATATAGACGATCCCCCGGTTATTGTATGAATCGGCGTGGCCCGGTTTCAGGCGAATGGATTCATTATAGTCCTCAATTGCCCGATTATATTTTTCTATCTCTACATAAGCCGCGCCTCGATTATGATAGGCATCGGCATAATCTTTCTTCAAACTGATGGCCTTGTTGAAGTATTCGATGGCCATTAGGTGTTGGCCCTGTTTGAAATATTCACTGCCTTTTTTATTGAAGTATTTACCATCCATTTGCCGTAATTCCGTGTCGCGGCATTCTTTATTGTTTTGGAATTTTCTTAAATATGAGCAGTTCCCCAAATCACAGGCTTTTTTGAAATCAGCGCATCCCAGTTCTTTGTTCCCCTGGTTGAAATGGATCATTCCGAGAGAAAGATAGGCATCGGTATAGTTGTCTTGGAGGCGAACGGCTTCGTTCAAATCATCAAGGCCGCGCTGATATTGCCCCAGCCGTATTCCATACGTAATGCCTCTGTTGTGATAGGCTTTCGCATAATCCGGTTTGATGGAAATGGCCTGATCATAATCTTTAAGAGCCTGTTGGTACTGTCCCAGAGACGCATAGGCATTGCCCCGGTTGTTGAAAGCTTCCAGATAAAAGGGATAAACTTCAATGGCCTTGTTAAAGTCCTGAATCGCTTTTTGATACTGAACGAGTTGTAAATGCGTGTTGCCTCTGTTGTTATAAGCATAAGCATAATCCGGCTTTATCCGTATGGCTTCGTTGTAGTTTTCGAGCGCCTGCTGATGTCTGCCTGTTTCACTGTAATAAAGGCCTCTCTGATTAAAAGCCAACCAGTTATTTTTCGTTACTTTTAAAGCATGATTCCATAGATCGAGGCTGTTGTGCCAATATCCGCATTGCCGCCAGGATAAAATCGTCAGGATGGCGAGGAAAAGCAATCCGGCGGGCAGGAATATCTTCTTTCCGGTTTCTTCGCGAGGGAAGAAAGAAGGAACGCCCCAGGCCAGCATGATAAAAATGCCGACAGAGGGCAGATACATGTAATTATCGGACATCGATCTCAGGGCGGATCGGAATATGTCCAGAACCGGTATAATCGTCATCACATACCAGAGCCATCCGACCAATAAAAACGGGAAACGTTTCCGGACCATGATCACGAGAATGCTGATCATCAGAATCAACATGACGGAAGCCAGTATCTGCCCCGCGGGCAGTTGATCGGCAAAAGGATAAAAAGCAGCCAGATCGACAGGCCAGAATGTCTTCTCCAGATACGTCATAAATGAAACAGCGGCATTTTTCAGCCGGGAATCAAGGGGATACTGGGCAATCTTAATATGCTTATTGTACTGGGCAAAAATTGTGATCATGATGAAAATGAAGGATAAAATAAAGAACGGCGCTTTCTCTCTGAACTGCCATGATAAATCGTTTTTTTGCTTCTGATCAAACCGTTTCAGCGGCCAGTAATCCAACAGCATCATGATGACAGGCAGGGTGACGGCCATGGGCTTGCTCATCAGAGCGCACACAAGGAAAAACAGAACAGGCAGGTATCTTTTGATTACCGGTTTCTCGGCGTAATAGACATAAAAGCACAAAGTCAGCATCCAGAAAAAGGCGCTTAAGACGTCCTTGCGCTTGGTTATCCAGACCACTGTCTCGACGTGCAGCGGATGGATAGCGAACAAGGCCGCGACAAAAGCGCTCTGCCAGAAAGCTCCCGTCATACGGTTTAAAAGCCAGAAGAGCAGTAAGGTGCTCAGAATATGCAGGAGAAGATTGGTGACATGGTAACCACCTGCGTTGAATCCGTAAAGCTGATAATCAAGCATCAGCGAAACCCACGTTAACGGATGCCAGAATTCAGCATACGTTGTGCTGAAGGCCCAGCGCAAAGAATTCAGGGTTAATCCGGACTGGATCTGTTGATTATCCGTGACATAAACCGGATCGTCAAACGTTACAAAACCGAATTGATGCACCTGCCAGAAAACGGCGAGGATCAGAACGGTTAAAGAAAGATAGATAACGATCTTTTTTGAAGAACGAGTGCTGTTTGTCTGATTGAACATAGGATTTCAGGCGTCACGAACATTCCCGGATTGCTTCTGAAAAGCCCGGGATGGCGTTGATAATGGTTTGATCATCAACGCAGTAGGCAATACGGAAATACCCCGGACAGCCGAAACCGCTTCCCGGTACAGCCAGGATGTTTTTCTTGAGCAGGATTTTGATGAATTCCACATCATCGGGTAGAGGACTTTTCACAAAAAGATAGAAAGCACCCTGCGGTTTGGCGAATGTATATCCCGCCTTCGACAGCCCGGCACACAACAAATCACGCTTCTTTTGATACACTTTCACATCGACCGCCGCATCCTGCAGTTTAAGTACAATTCTCTGCATCAGGGCGGGTGCGTGCACAAAACCCAGAATTCTGGTGCACAAAATCAGGGCGCTGATTAACTCTTTCGCGTCATCCAGTTTCGGATTGACGGCGATGTACCCTATCCTTTCGCCCGGCAGGGAAAGTGTCTTGGAATACGAATAGGCAACAATGCTGTTGGCGTAGGCTTTTAACACGCCGGGCACCTTGATATGGTCATAAACAATCTCATTGTATGGTTCATCAGAGACAAGATAAATGGTTTTATTGAGCTCCCTGCCCTTTTTCTTTAAAAGAACGGCCAGGTCCTTTATATTTTTTGGACTATAAACCCTGCCGGTCGGATTATTGGGCGAATTGATAATGATCGCTTTCGTTTTTTTATTGATAGCCTTCCCAATGGCATCAACGTCGAGCGAAAAATCTTCTTTCGTGTTGACGAATTTTACAACGCCGCCGAAATTTTCCACATAGAAAGGATATTCAACAAAAAAAGGCTTGAGGACGATCACTTCATCTTTCGGGTCCAGCAGGGATTTAAAAATAACGTTTAGCGCTCCGGCCGCCCCGCAGGACATGACGATATGGTCGGCTGTCAACTTGAGACCGTAGGTTTTGTTGATCTTTTCTGAAATGGCCTGCCTGGTCTCGGCAAAACCGGCGTTGGGAGCGTAGCCGTGTTTCAGGGGAATATGTTTGGCGGCAAGATTTCTCAATTCTTTTTTGAATTCTTGCGGCGGTTCCACATTCGGATTGCCCAGACTGAAATCATACACGTTATCCGCCCCGTATTTTTTTTTCATCAGGGCGCCTTCTTCAAACATTTTCCTGATCATCGATGAATGGGACATCGACGCCTTGAGTTTTTTAGCAATAGCCATTTTTTATCGTTCCCGTTTTTGTTATTTTTTCTTTTTGATAATCACGAACAATCCCAGCAAAACTAAAATTCCCGGCAACAAGAACTGAGAATATTTAGCAAGATCAAATCCGTACATTTCATTGATAAAAAACGCCACACCGGCGAGGGTAATAATCCAACCGCCGAGGTCTCTGAATTTCTGAATCAATGTGCAAATGCCGACCACAATCAGCAATACCGGCCAGGTCTGACCAAAAGCATATGGCGTTGTTTTACTCAGGTAAATCAAAACTCCCAGCGTAATCAAAATCGCTCCACCCGTAAACATTCCCTGTTTTTTATCGCTCATAAAAAATCTCCTTCTATGAATTTATTGATAAAGTTTTACCGTATAACTTCTATTTATCCTTGAGAAAGGGTTTAAACAAATCAATCGGGATCGGGAAAACCGTTGTCGAATTATTTTCCGATGCAATCTGATTCAAGGTCTGCAAATAGCGCAACTGCAGCGACATCGGTTGTGTTTCCATGACCTGTGCGGCTTCAATCAGTTTCTGCGCGGCCTGGAATTCACCTTCGGCATTGATGACCTTGGCTCTTCTTTCTCTTTCCGCTTCAGCCTGCTTGGCCATTGACCGTTTCATCTCTTCCGGCAGGTCAATGTGCTTGACTTCGACCAGCGATACCTTAATGCCCCATGGCTCGGTGCTGCGATCCAGAATTTCCTGCAGATGCATGTTAATTTTCTCACGCTCGGAAAGGATTTCATCAAGTTCCATCTGACCGCAAACGCTTCTCAATGTGGTCTGGGCAAGCTGCGACGTTGCAAAAAGATAATTTTCCACATTGGTCACCGCGGAATTGGCATCCATGACACGGAAATAAACAACCGCGCTGACCTTGATGGACACGTTATCTTTGGTGATAACATCCTGAGGAGGAACATCCATGGTAATCGTCCGCATATCGATTTTGACGATCCGGTCAATGCCGGGAATGATAATAATCAGACCTGGCCCCTTGACATCGCGGATACGGCCGAGACGGAAAATAACCGCCCTTTCGTATTCATTTAATATTTTGATTGCGGATGCCAGAAACATGATAACCAGTACCAGAACGACCATCAGCGGCATTGACAATGTACCAAAATACATACTAATTCCTCCTTTTCTTAAATTTTTCTTTATATTTATTTTTTGATTTCTTCGACCAGTAATTTCAGCCCGTCCACTCTGAGTACCTTTACTTTGGCGCCTTTGGGCACGGGCTTATCGCTTCTTGCTTTCCAGTATTCCCCCATTACAAATACTTCGCCTTCAAGGTCGATCTCCCTGACCACGTCGGCTTCAGCACCGATCATCGCTTCCGCGCCGGAGAAATGCTTGCGCAATTGGGCTTTCACCGCCAGCCAGACCACCACGATAAAGAAACCGGAGGCAACCAGTACGGCCGGAATCAAAACCTGAAAAGAAAGACGCAAAGCCGGTTCCGGCGTGTCGAACAATAACAGTGAACCTAAAACCAAGGACACCACCCCCCCGACGGTCAGCATACCGTGACTCATAACCTTAATCTCCGCGATAAATAAAATCACGCCGAATAGGATCAGCAAAATTCCCGTGTAGCTTACGGGCAGCGTGGACAGACCGAAAAACGCAAGCAACAGCGATATGCCGCCGATGACGCCGGGCAGAATGGCTCCGGGCGTGGACAGTTCAAAATACAATCCCGCCAGCCCCACCAGTAGAAGAATATAAGAAATGTTGGGATCGGAAATTGCCGCAAGAATACCCTGACGTGTCCCCATTTTTTTAGTGTTGATGACGGCGTTTTGGGTATTGATCTTCTTTTTACCGCTGACCAGATTCACTTCCTTCTGATCAATGGCGGCTAGAAGTTTTTCAATATCGGGGGCAACAAAATCGATAACCCTTAATTTAAGCGCTTCTTCAGCCGTGATGGATTCGCTCTTGCGCACGGCTTTTTCCACCCATTCTTCTGAACGCCCCCTGGTTTTGGCAATGCTGCGGGCGTAAGCGGCGGCATCATTTTCCAGCTTTTCAGACATGGTTTTATCCTTGTCGCCGGTTGTCCCACCCAGACCGATGGAAACCGGGTGAGCAGCGCCGATATTGGTGCCCGGCGCCATCGCGGCAATATGCGCGGCTTCGGTAATAATGACGCCGGCGGAAGCAGCCCGCGCGCCGGAAGGATAAACGAAAACAATCACCGGCAGGGGAGCGTTCAGAATGCTTTTGGCAATGTCACGCATGGCGGTATCCATTCCACCGGGTGTGTCCAGCAATATCATCAAACCTTCAGCATTATCCTTTTTGGCGTCATCGATGCTCTTGGCAATGTATTTAGCTGTCGGCGATGTAATGACACCATCAACGGTGATTACATTGAAAACAGGATTTTTTTCCTGCGCGCCCGCCAGAACAGAAGCGAAGAAGAGAACGGCAATCAATGCGAATTTAATTTTTCCCAACATGGGTTCACCTCTTGTTTATTATTAAAAGCGCTAGAGATTTGCTTCCTTCATAATCATCTGGATGTCTTCCCATACCTGTTTTTTAGCCGAAGGATTTCTTAGCAGATATGCCGGATGATAGGTCGGCATGAGTTTTATTCCTTCGTATAAATGAAAACGACCGCGCAGGGCGGATATCGGAATTTCTGTTTTTAAAAGTGTCTTGGCGGCAAAAGTCCCCAGCGCGCAAATGATTTCCGGAGCGATAAGCTGCAGTTGTTTTTTCAGGAAAGGTTCGCATCGGCTGATTTCATCCGGCTGAGGATTGCGGTTTCCGGGCGGACGGCATTTGAGAATATTGCAGATGTAAACATCTTTTCTCTGCATTTTCATTCCCTTGACGATGATATCCGTCAAAAGCTGTCCGGCACGTCCCACGAAAGGCAACCCCTGCTCGTCTTCATCAGCGCCGGGCGCCTCTCCGACAAATACAATTCTTGCTTCGGGATTTCCGACGCCGAAAACAAGGTTTTTTCTGGTTTTTCCCAGAGGACAGAGCTGACAATCACCCATCTCCTGACGAATGATTTGCAGCATTTGCTCTTTGTTCTTTCCGGCAGATTTAACTCGGGAAACATCTGTTTTAGGCGCAGTCGCTTTTTGCGGTTTGCTCCAATCGATCCCCACGGATAAACTGTCTCTGTGGATCACTTGCCCTTTGAGCGCTTTCACAGCGTTGAGCAATTCCGTCTGTATGTCCTCCGTCGCCAAATCCAGGATCTCCCTTTATTTCTTTCGATTGCCTTTTTTCATGATTTTTTTAACGCGATCCAGAATCGCGTCGGCTGCTTCCATCTTTGTCATTTTTCCTAATGCTTCCGTTTTGCCATCGCGGTCGATGATGGTAATCACGTTGGTGTCGGTCCGGAAACCGGCACCCTCTTCCCGCAGATTATTGGCAACAATTAAATCCATATTTTTCTTTCGTAGTTTTTCTGTGGCGTTTACCAGCAGATTCTGTGTTTCCATGGCAAAGCCGACCAGGATGCGATTGCCTTTGTGTTTACCGACCTCCGCAATGATGTCGGGATTATTTTTCAGTTCCAGGGAAATATTCTTTTTATCTTTCTTGATTTTCTCAGCGGCTGTTGTGCTGGGACAATAATCGGCGACCGCCGCCGCTTTAATGATGACGGTTGCGTTGACGTAATGATCCATCACCGCCTGATACATTTCCTTCGCTGTGCGGACCTTGATGATTTTTGCCGCAGGGGGGGGCGGAAGATGGGTCGGGCCGCTGACTAACGTAACGTCCGCTCCCCGTCTTTGCGCCGCGGTCGCCAGCGCGTAGCCCATTTTACCGGACGATAGATTGGTGATAAAACGCACAGGGTCCAGCGGTTCTTCAGTAGGCCCGGCGGTGATCAGAATCTTTGAACCTTTTAAATCTTTCGGCGTCAGCAGATTGGTTATTGCCTCGACAATGTCCTCAATATCCGGCAGGCGTCCCTTGCCCTTTGTTTTGCAGGCCAGTTCGCCCTCGGCGCTTTCCATGAAAACATAACCCAGATTTTTCAGTTTGCTGATATTTTCCTGTACCACCGGATTAGCCAGCATTTTATCATTCATGGCCGGACAGATCAGTGTGGGCTTATTCTGAGCCATGATCGTCGTCGAGAGAAGATCATCGCCGATACCGCAAGCGATTTTTCCGATGATGTTTGCCGTCGCCGGCGCGATAACAAAAGCGTCTGCAAATTCCGCCAGTTCAATGTGTGCCATATCGAATTTATCCGCCGGAACAAACATATCCGTATAAACCCGATTTTGTGAGAGCGTCTGCATAGTCAAAGGCGTGATGAATTCCTGCGCATTTTTGGTCATAATAACCTTTACCTGCGCTCCTGTTTTAATCAGCGCGCGGACCAGCTCCGCTGCTTTATAAGCCGCAATGCCTCCCGTAATACCAAGAACTATCTTTTTGTTCGCAAGCATTTTTTTGTTTTCCATTAATGATTCGGATCGATATCTGTAAAAAAAACAATTTTTTCCCAGCAACTTTTGATGAAATATAACAGCGCTTTTTTACAATATCAAGGTATAATTATGCTCCATTCTTGAAATGTGATCATTCTTGCTCAGGAGAATTCACTTGCAAAACCTTCTGAAAATTATTATAAGCCGCGCATTTGGATACACCTCACCTATTTAGGAGATAATGATGAAAAGATTCCCTTTATACATAGAAGTGATCATCGGCGTTTTGGTGCTGGCTGTTGCCGGGTGGTTTCTCTTCGGCAGTTATCTGGAAATGAGCAAGCCTGTCATTAAATTTGATCAGGAAGTGAAAACCATCGGCAGACAGAAGAATATCACTATTCATTTTGATGATTCGCAAAGTGGGCTGTCCCGACTGAGCGTGGAAATCATTCAGGATAATAAGGGTCAGATGCTCGTTGATAAAAAAATTCCCGCCAAAGGAATTTTTCAGGAAACGTTGCCGTTATCGATCAGCGCGGGTGAGTTAAAATTACATGACGGTCCGGCCACGCTGAAAGTCACGGCAGCCGATCACTCTGTTTTTGAGAATAAGACCGTCTTGTCGAATGAAATCAAAATTGACACGGTGCCGCCGCAGATATATCTGCTGAAAAACACCACGTATCTTAATCAGGGAGGAACAGGATTTGTCGCGTACCAATCTTCCAAACCGCTTGCTTCCACAGGCGTTTACATCAACAATTATTTATCTCCGGCCCATTCTAAATTAATAAGCAACAAACCGTCCTATGTTACTTATTTTGCTTTGCCGATGGATGCGAGTCAGGCAGCGACCAGAATCGTTGTCTTTGCCCGCGATGAAGCCGGAAACGAAGCCAACACGGCAGTGCCCTGCGTGGTCAAGGAAAAGAAATTCCGCTCCGATAAAATGAGCCTGAGTGAGAATTTTTTGCAGCAGAAAATGCCGGAATTTCAAACCATGGTTCAGTCTCTCCAGGGCAAAACACTTCTGGACGTATTTCTTTATGTGAATTCACAAATGCGTAAGGACAATTTTACGACCATTCAAAATATCTGCAAGAAATCCGCCTCGAAAGAACTCTGGGAAGGACCTTTTCTGCGCATGCAGAATGCCGCTCCCATGGCTCTTTTTGGCGACAAACGTTACTACGTTTTCGAAAATAAAACGATTTCCGAATCTGTTCACGAAGGTGTTGATCTGGCTTCCAACGCCCGCAGTCCCATCGAAGCCGCGAACAGCGGCATTGTGGTTTTTACCGGCGCCCTGGGAATATACGGCAATGCGGTTATTATCGATCACGGACTGGGTTTATTCAGTTTGTACGGGCACCTGTCTTCCATTGATACAACCGTCGGAAAAAATGTGGCAAAAGGTGAAAAAATCGGACTTTCCGGGATGTCCGGTCTCGCCGGTGGAGATCATTTGCATTTCGGCATCATGGTGAGCGGACAATTCGTCAATCCCCAGGAATGGTGGGATGCGCACTGGATTCAAGACAATATCAATTTATAGGATGGATCTGAAAACTTCAATTTACAGCGTCATCACATTAATTTTTATTGATATCGCGATGACTTAAATTGACGGTGTACTTTTTAGAATAGAAATAATCGCTTATCTTATTCGCCATGACCACGGAACGGTGTCTCCCCCCGGTACACCCGAACGCAATATTGAGCCTGACCTTCCCCTCCTTTTCGTAAAGAGGAATCAAGAAATTCATTAATTTTTTGATATTGTCCAGGAACTCTCTGCATTCCTTATTCTGCAAAACGTATTTTTTCACGCCGGCGTTGTATCCGTCATATCTTTTCAAGTGTTCAACAAAATAAGGGTTCGGCAGAAATCGAACATCGAATACCAGATCCGCCTCCACGGGCAGTCCATAGCGGTAGCCGAAAGAATTGACATTGATAACCATTCTTTTCTTTGTGGAAGCAGGCAGAAAATGTCTTTGAACCGTATCCTTGAGTTGATGAACGTTGAGGTCTGTCGTATCCACGATCTTATCCGCCATTTTACGCAAGGACGATAATTTTTCTTTCTCCAGTTGAATGCCTTCCAGAACCAGCCCCCGTTCGGAAATGGGATGGACACGCCTTGTTTCGCTGAACCGGTGCAAAAGAGACTCTTCCGTCGATTCAAGAAAAAGAATTTCTATTTTAAATCCCTGCTTCTTAACAACGTCAAAAATCTTTTTGTATTTGTCCAGAAAACTTTTTTCTCTTAAATCCATCACCAGCGCCACACGCTTGATTTTCGGTGAAGAAGCAATGGTGATCGAAAGGAATTTGGGCAGCAAGATGACCGGAAGATTATCCACGCAAAAAAAGCCGATATCCTCCAGTGCTCTCAGAGCGGTACTTTTTCCAGAACCGGAAAGACCTGTAATGATGACAACCCTCAGATTTTTCATCTCATGATCAACCTCGATATCCATTGATCCCGATAAGAAGGCTTTTCTTATCAACGAAAAAAGAAAATGCCCGGCAGATGATTTCCTCCTGAACCTGTTATCTCTCAAGAATGAGTATACTATCTACCGCGCGCAAGAGTCGTGTCTAAAATTAAGTGACACTGGTATCGTCCTGTTCTATAATAATCTTATACAGGTCGTTTTGAGATCTGGTTTTTAAAAGTTTTTTGCGAAAGTCTGGCTCCTTGAGCATTTTAGAAATTTTTGCAAGTATTTTTAAATGCTGCCCCGCCGAATTTTCCGGAGCGAGCAAAAGGAAAAGCAGGTGGACAGGTTTTCCGTCAAGAGAATCATAGCTAATACCGTTGACGCTTCGTCCAAAGGCAATGACGATATCATTCAGAGTTGATATTTTACCGTGAGGAATCGCCACCCCTTCTCCTATTCCCGTCGAACCAAGGCTTTCCCTTTGCTTTAAAATCTCCAGAATAGATGTCTTGTCAAGGTTCAGTCCGCCGCGGATGATGGTATCGACCATCTCCAGTAACGCGTCTTCTTTGTTTTTTGCCGATAAATCAGCATTAATATGTTCTATTTTGAAAAACTGTTCCAACTGCATGCATACACCAAATTATTTTTTCAAACCTTTTTCCGGTTTTCGTTCCAGACCCGATGGCTAATTTGTTTCAATCAATGTGAAATTTCCATCATCACGTCGATAAATCACGCTGACGTTTTCAGATGACATATCCCGGTAAATGATAAATCGATCGTCGGTTTCTTCGAGCTCCATGATGGCTTCATCAAAGGTCATTGGCTTCAATATGACCTTGCGGGTTTCCGTGATTTTGCTGTTAGATGTTTCATCCAACTCTTCTGCGGCAAGAGATTTTTCCGCACCACGCCTTATGCTCCTGGGTTTATGTTCACGTATTTTCTCTTTTTGTTTCTTCAGTTGTTTTTCAATTTTATCCACGCATCGGTCCAGAGCAATGCGCATGTCTTTATCTTCTTCCTTTGCGTTTATATTCCATCCGTTGGAACTTAAATTAATTTCCGTCGCGTTTCTGAATTTTTCCATGGAAACAACAATATGGGCTTCGGCAGGAGTGTCCAGATATTTTTTCAGTTTCTGCATCTTTTCTTCGGCGTACGCTTTTTGCCAGTTTTCACCTTCACCATTCCTAAAAGTCACCGAAATTTTCATAATCGTTCCTCCTTAAGTTAATTTATCTGCCTGACATCACTAATTTTTCTTCTTTCATTAAGCTGGCAACAAAGAGTTTCGTCCTATATTGGTGTAAAAAATAAAAGTCAACCAAAATTTTCGTCTTCCATGCCATTTTTGATGAAAGAAGCCTAAAAATATTTCTTTCGTCTCGACGATGGCAAAATGCCCATCATTTCCCTGTATTTGGCTACCGTGCGTCGAGCAATATTTATTCCCTTGGCCTGAAGAACATCCACAATTTCACAATCGCTGTACGGTTTCCGGTTTTTTTCACTGTTGATGATTTGCCTGATTTCTTCCTGAACGCTTTTGGCTGCGATGGGCCCATCAGAAGTTCTTTTGATGGAACTTCCGAAAAAATATTTCATTTCAAATATTCCCTGTGGCGTTTGCATATATTTGTTGTTGACCACCCGGCTGATGGTGGATTCGTGCATCTCGATGTCACTAGCGACATCCCGCAAGACCAGCGGTTTTAAATAATCAATGCCCCGGTCAAGGAAATCTTTCTGAAATTTGACGATGCTTTCAGCGACTTTATAGATCGTGTTCTGGCGCTGCTGGATGCTCTTTATCAACCACGTGGCCGACTGGACTTTATCCTTAATATACTTTTTACCGTTTTCCGCTTCATGGTGGCCGTGTCCTGAAAGCCCGGCCATAATCTCGCGATAAAAGTTACTGATCCGCAAACGGGGCAAACCATCATCATTAAGGATTAATTTATATTCGTCTCCCGTCTTCACGACATAAACATCCGGTACGATGGGCTGCGTTTTTTCTTCGGAATAAATACTGCCCGGCCTGGGATTCATTTTACTGATCAATAAAACAGCGATTTCCACTTCCTTCAGCGGAACTTTTAATTTGTGAGCGATGTGAGCATAGTTTTTCAGCTCCAGATCTTTGAGATATTCCCTGATGATAATTTCTATAATCTTGTTTTCCACGCCGAGGATCTTTGCCTGAATCAGAAGGCATTCCTGAAGATTGCGGGCGGCAATGCCGGGGGGATCGAATTCCTGCACCTTTTTGAGCACTTCTTCCACGAATGCTTCACTGACGTTTTCCAGCCCGGCAATTTCCTGAACCGTCGCGCATAAATAGCCGTTAGGATCGATGTTGCCTATGATCTGATTGCCGACCCTTTCTTCATCTTCCGAAAAAGAAGACAACATCATCTGCCACATCAAATGTTTGGCCAGCGATTGTCCCTCGGTGAGAATATTTTCCCATGACGTTTCTTCACTGTCGCTTCCGCCATACGTCACACCAACGGGACCGTAATCCTCAAGATAGTTGGCCCAGTCGAATTCTTCCGTCCCTGTTCCCTTTTCGACATTGATCTCTTCGGTGTGTTCGACCGCTTTTATATTTTCACGTTCGTCGGACAGGATATCTTTTTCAAAATCAATATTAACGGTATCCTCGCTGCCTTCATCGGCGGAGACTTCTTCCAGTAACGGATTTTCTTCCATCTCCTGATTAATGGCATCGACAAGTTCCTGCCGGGACAACTGCAACAGCTTGATCGCCTGCTGCAGTTGCGGAGTCATGATCAACTGCTGGGAAAGTTTTAAATTTTGTTTTAATTCGAAAGCCATATCCGTAATTACAAAGGTTAAGTTCTATAAGTTAAAGGAGTCGCCAAAATAAAATTTTCGCGCCAGTTCGCTTTGCGCAATGACATCCGGAGGTCCTTCAACAAGGATGGTCCCTTCATTCACAATATACGCCCGATTACAGCAGGACAGCGTTTCCCGGACGTTGTGATCGGAAATAATGATTCCAATGCCCTTGTTTTGCAGTTTCTCGATTATTTTTTGAATGTCCGCAACAGCCAGCGGATCAATACCGGCAAAAGGCTCGTCTAAAAGAATATACTTGGGTGACGTCACCAACGCCCGAGTAATTTCCACTCTTCTTCGCTCGCCACCGGAGAGTGAATACGCATTATGATTGGCCAGCGCCGTAAGATCAAGCTCGTTTAAAAGTTCCCGGAGGCGCTCCTTCCGCTCTTCTTCCCGCAAATCCAGTGTTTCAAGAATGGCCAGAATGTTTTCTTCCACAGTCAGTTTCCGAAATATTGACGGTTCCTGAGGCAAATAATTCAATCCCTTACGCGCCCGCAGATACATGGGACATCCGGTAATGTTTTCCCCGTCCAGAAAAATGTCTCCCGCGTCCGGTTTAACAAGTCCGACTATCATATAGAACGTGGTTGTCTTACCGGCACCATTGGGACCCAGCAGGCCGACAACTTCTCCGGGCGAAATATTTAAATCAATCCGGTTGACAACTTTTCGTTTGTTGTAAATTTTGATCAGCCCCCTGGCCGTTAAATCGCTCATAGCCTATAAACAGTAAACGTCACTTTTTCTCCATCTTTTTTCTGCTCTGCGGGTAGATGACCGCTTTTACCTGATTTTGCGTATCGCTTTCCACCAGTCCTTTGTTTTCATTGATAAAGATGGTTACCCGGTCGCCCCTGATTGAATTACTCCCCTCATTCAATAACGCATTGCCCGTGATAACGATCTTGTTGCTTTCCCTGTAATAGATCGCCTGATCTCCCTGAGCGGTTCTTTCTTCCTGTGTGAAAGAAACATTGCCCTGAGCGTCTATTTTCTCCAGGTTATCGTTTTGCTCGGTACTGATTCCACCTTTTTGATTTTCAGTTTTCAGTTTCCCCTTATAATATAAAAGCAATCGATCCGATTTCAATACATTCTTGCCCTGAGTAATTCTGGCGTTACCGGAAAAGATAATCAGTTTTTTATCATTAAACGCTTCCATCCTGTCGGATGTAATTTCCATCGGTTCATTGAATTGTTTTTTTAATATAGTCTGTTCCTCACACAAACCCCATCCGGATAGCGCCAAAAAGAAGAAAAGAAATATAGGGATCTTCTTAATCATCATGCCTATCTTCAACTAATCGTCGCCTTAACAGCAGACGGAATATTCATTTCACCTTTATCTACATGCAATCTTAGTCCTTTTCCGGTTACCTTGATATTTCGATTTTCCATGGTAATCGGAGCATCCGTGAAAATTTTTTTCTCGGCGTCTCTGTAGTTCAGATAATCCGTGTAAAATCTATAACCGTTATCAGACACCAGGGTAACATGACCTTTGATTTCAATAAACTTCTTATCTGTCGCGATGACGCCCTGATCAGCATTCATCACAAACACTTTCCCGTCAGATGTTGTTAATTTTATTTGAACGACTTCCAGAACGGCAAGATTCTGCTTTTTATCATAGGTGGCAGTCTCGGCTTGGACTTCCCATTTGGTCTTCGTTGCACCGACTTCCGTAAAAGCAAAACCCTTTATTTTCAGATCGACGCTATCCTGTAATGCCTTTGTGATGATTTTCTGTTTATGAAGCCCGCTCTGGATAATGAATCCGGCAATAATAACCGTCAAACATAGGATAAGTGAAGATAAAATGATGGTTTTTCTTTTCAATTTCATCGCGATCCGAATCGTCCCGCCGTTTGTATTTTTTTGATTTCATTATAGCACTCACAACGCCTTGTGTAAAGATATTAGGATAAGAAATGAATTGGAAAATCAAGAAAAATCCTGTCTTACATAAATTGATTTCATTAAAATTCATATCGGGTTGCAATGTCAACCCACTTCCCCTGAGCCTGCAAAATCATTTCACATACTTCCCTGACTGCTCCATGTCCGCCATTGTTTTTTGCCACATAATCGACTGATTTTTTTACTATGGCATCCGCATCGGCTACGGCCACAGAAAAACCGACTCTTTTTAAAACAGGTATGTCAACAATATCATCCCCGATAAATGCCGCTTCATCCGGAGATAATTGGTGTTTCTTCAGGATTTTCTCGAAGACGTCTTTCTTGTTAAAAACTTTTTGATAGACCTCCTTGATATCCAGATCCCTGGCACGATGCGCAACCACCTTGGATTGCCTTCCGGTCAGGATCGCCACCTGGATACCATATCGCTGCAATATTTTAATTCCATGTCCGTCACGCACGTTAAAATTCTTCAGTTCATGCCCCGCGTCATCCATGATAATCCTGCCGTCTGTCATGACGCCATCCACATCCATGATCAAAAATTTTATTTTTTTGAGTTTCGCTTGAATACTTTTTTTCATTTTGCGAGTTCCTTTCCTGCTTAATTCCGTTTGATTGGTTTCTTGACCCTGGGATTTTTGATCAGCAAATCAATTTTGTTCAGCGTATTCAGAAGTTCCTCCAGTGAATCCAGATACAAAGAGTTCGCGCCGTCGCACAAGGCTTTTTCCGGATCCCGATGCACTTCGAAAAAGATGCCGTCAACGCCGGCCGCAACAGCAGCGCGCGCCAGATATTTCACCATGTCCCTCTGACCTCCGGAAGATGTCCCCTGCCCTCCGGGCAGTTGGACCGAATGCGTCGCATCAAAAATGACCGGATAACCGGTTTCCCTGATAATGGGCAGGGCGCGCACATCAAAAACAAGATTATTATAACCGAATGACGCTCCCCTTTCCGTGATCATGATATTATCATTACCGGCTGACTTCGCTTTCTCAATCACATTGACCATATCCCAGGGGGCCAGAAATTGCCCTTTTTTGACATTGATGACACGGGCTTTTTTCGCGATCTCCGTAACAAAATCCGTCTGGCGACAGAGAAAGGCCGGGACCTGTACCACATCCAGGATTTGAGCGGCAGCGTCAATTTCCTCAAAACGATGCACATCAGAAAGAACGGGAATGTTTAACGCCCCTTTAATCTTTTCCAGAATGGCCAATCCCTTTTTGATGCCGGGGCCCCGGTACGATTTGATCGATGTCCTGTTCGCCTTGTCATAAGACGCCTTAAAGATAAAAGGGATTTTTAATTTTGCCGTGAGTTTTTTGAGATACAACGCGGTATCCATCGCCGTTTGCTCATTTTCCAGAACACAGGGGCCGGCAATCAGAATAAATTTTTTATCATCTCCCGCAACAAAATCACCTATTTTAATTTTTTTCATTCTTCTTCACTCCCCGTTCTTTGTTTATTCTTTTCCTGCAATATTTTGATATTCATTGCCGGAATTCTCCGGGCCGCCTTTGCCGATTCCGGATTGAGCGCGTAGGCTTTCTTGTAGGCATCCAGCGCTTGCTTATAAAGGCCTTTTTTCTCGTAGGCTTCGCCAAGATTATCATAGATATCCGCGTCGTCGCCATCGAATTTCAACGCCATCGCATAATTCTTAATGGCCTGGTCCAGATTCCCGGCTGCGGCATAGGCATAACCCAGATTGGCGAATGACCCTGCTTTTTTGGGTTCTAATTTAGCCAGTTTCTGATAATAAAGGACAGCTTTTTGATAATTTTTTTCCCTTAAATAGAGATCCGCCAGATTACCCAAAACTTCTTTTGACGCCGGCGATATTTTTTCATAAACATGAATCGCCTTTTTTGTCTGGCCCGTTTTTTCATACGTATCGGCCAGATTGAAACGCAGCGTCATGCTTTGATCACCGTATTGTATGGCCTTCTCGTAATTTTCAGCCGATAAAGAATATTTCTTCAATTCACCGTAAGCAAAACCAAGCCCCGCATAAACAGAGGGTTTCCGCGTTGTTTTGGCTTTGAGTTTTTCATAATATTTCACAGCCTGATCGTACTGTTTGTTTTTGAGGGACAGTTCGGCCATCCGCTCCAGCGCATCGGCATCGTTGGGATTAATTTTCAGGACGTTTTCATATTCTTTGGCGGCTTGAGCGTACATTTTCTTTTTTTCATAAACGGAAGCCATATTGAATCTTACCGTCGCGTCCTTTGGGCTCAATGCGGCAGACTTCTTCAGACTGTTGAGTTCTTCCTGATGTTTGCCGCTGCCGGCATAAGCAACGGCCAGATTTGCGTGAGCCACGGCGTTCTGCGGATCTTTTTTCAAGATTTCCTTATAGCATTTCATGGCTTCATCATATTGCTTAAGCTTTAAATAAATATCTCCCAGAGAAAAAAGGGCCTGTTCGGATTCCCGGGAATGCTCAACGATGTACCGATATTCTTTTACAGCAGCATCTGTCATATTCAATTTTCTGTAGGCTTCGCCCAGCTTGAATCTTGCCGGATAATTATCAGGTTCCCGTCGCAGGGCTTCCTGATAATTTTTAGCCGCTTGATTCCATAATCCTTTTGCTTCCAGAGACAGGGCAAGGCACAAATAAGCTTCTGCGTTTCCGGAATTTATCCGGATGATCTCCTGTGCCAGTTTAATGGAATCATCATATTCCTTTTTTTTGATATGAATTTTTGCCAGTTCCAGCATCGCCACCGTATCATCCGTTTTGATGTTTAACACTGCTTTGTACAACTTCATCGCGTCATCAATTCTGTTTTGCTTGGCGTAAACACCGGCAAGAATTTTTCGCGAGCCGACATCATCTGGATTAAGCGATACGGCTTTTTGCAGATAGGCAATCTGCTGCTGAACATTGGATGATTCTTTCGCAAACCGAAACCAGTCCTGAGGGGTGATGACAAGTTTAACGGGCACGCTGGCAATCATTTCTCCTTTGTAAGTCACGACTATTTTATAGTCTTTTGCGTTTTCCTGTTGAACACCGGCCCTCCCCTGATGCATGGACCGGTTCACAAAGTCAATGCCTTTAAACAGAACGCCCAGATCATTATCGTTCGTTCCAAAGCCTTCAAATTTTACAGAGGTGTAACGGTTCGACAAATCGTCGCTGACAATGGATTTGACCACAAATTCATCCCGGTAAGTCACTTCCAGGACATCTTCTTCCCCTAGGCGCATATCTTTGCCGTTTTTTTCCATCTCGAGATAATAAAAGCGCGGTTTTTCATTTAACACGTAATGCGAAAAAATATTTTTCAGCCGGGATGCCTGCAATGCAAGCGATGAAAAATAATTCTGACTGAGCAGAAATAAAAGGACAAACACGCCCACGATTAGAGCACAGGTCAGCAATACATTTTTTACTGTAAACTGTTGATTCTTTTTCTTATTTTCATTCTGGTGATTGTCAATCATGTCTGACCTGTTCAATTTGGATTTTCGTTTTATTCACGCGCAGGCTTTACTCAGCTTCGCGGATGATATTTCTGATGAACTTCCTTTAATCGTTCACGAGTTACATGCGTGTATATCTGGGTGGTCGAAATATCCGAATGTCCAAGCATCACCTGAACGGTGCGTAAATCGGCTCCCCCTTCCAGAAGATGAGAAGCAAAAGAATGGCGAAAGGTGTGCGGATAAACCTTTTTTTGCAAACCGGCCTGCTTGGCGTAACCGACAACAATTTTCCAGAATCCCTGACGGGTGAATTTCCGCCCGAAACGGTTTAAAAATAAAATATCGGTTATTTTCTTCTGCATTAATCCCGGTCTGACCTCATCAATATAACGTTTTGTGCAATCGTATGCTATTTTGCCTATCGGAACAATTCTTTCTTTACTGCCCTTTCCCATGACAATCACAAAACCGACCTGCCAGTTAATACTGTTCATCGTTAAATTAATCAACTCGGAAACCCGGATTCCCGTCGCGTATAAAAGCTCCAGCATCGCCGTGTTGCGGATGGCTGACATGGACTGTGTTCCGGGCACAGCCAGGATGGTCTTCATCTCCTCTTTGCTGATGGTTTCCGGCAGTCTCATCCAGACCTTGGCCAGTTCAATATTGACCAGAGGATTTTCTTCAATGTATCTTTCTCTTAAAAGATACTTACAAAAACCTCTCAGAGCCGCCAACGATCGGTTCATGGAATTTGATGACAGGCCTTCATTTCTGATTTGTGTCAGGTAAGCAATGACAACCTCCGGCGTTACTTTATTAAAACCAGTGATTCCCTGATGTTGATCGAGAAAGGAAAGAAAACGTCGCAGATCACGGCCATAGGATTCAATCGTGTTCTGAGCCACTCCTCTTTCGACTAAAAGAAAGCTTAAATACTTTGTCACTATTTCAGTCATGGTGGTTTTTTAACGCAAATAAGCGCGCGAAGCAAAGATTTTTTATTGACTTATTTTAGAATATCGTAAAAATAAGAATACAAATATTCATTTTAATGACCGGTGAGTGAAATCGATGGGAAAAATTATTATTGCCTCCGACCATGGCGCGGTATCTTTGAAACGCGAAATTATTGATTTTTTAAAAACGAAAAAATTGGATGTAAAGGACATGGGGGTTCACAGCGAAGACGCGGTGGACTATCCGGATATCGCAGTGGCTGCCTGCGCTGAATTTAAAAAAGGCGGATATGATTTCGGCATACTGCTTTGCGGTACCGGCATCGGTATCTCCATCACGGCCAATAAGATTAAAGGCATCCGTTGCGCCCTGATTCACGACATCTTTACCGCTGAAATGGCCAAAGCGCACAATGATGCCAATTTTATCGCTTTCGGAGGCCGGGTCCAATATGGCGTTCCAGTCACGCAACTGATCGAAAAATTCATGGAAACAAAATTTGCCGGCGACAGGCATTTAAGACGAGTGCAGAAAATCATGGACGCAGAAAATCAGTGCTAATCTAATTTACGGACAAGAGGAGTCCCGCATGGCTGAAGCTCTGGATAAAAAAAAGATTCGTAAAGTATTCCGTGATGTGCAGAAGCACCTCGCTATCGCCCAGTTAATCCGCCGTTTTTCCACCAATAAAGAAGATATCCGTAAAACCGCCCTGAAGCATGTGGAACTTTCTGACTGCCGCACCGTTCTGGAACTGGGTTGCGCTTTCGGCGCTTTCACGGAAGCTCTGAAAGGAAAGCTTCACTCGGAAGCGGAAATAACGGGCATTGATATTATTCCCGAGTACAAACCTTTTTTTTTGGACGCCTGCAATCGCGCCGGATATTCCGGCAATTTCATATCCTCCGGCATCGACAGAATAAAAAAATATCCAACCGGATCTTTCGACCTGGTTATTTGCAGTTACGCGCTGTATTTTTTCCCTGATATCATTCCTGAAATCGCCCGCGTTTTGAAAAAAGAAGGTTTTTTTATCACCATCACTCATTCCCACAAAGATATGCGGGAAATGGTCGGCATTGTGAAAAAGATTCTCCGGCAAAATGATTTGCTTCAGGAAAATCAATTACTGCCCATCGAGATTATCTTCGAACAATTCTCTGCCGAAAACGGCAACAGACTGCTTCATCCTTTTTTTGGTAAAATTTCGACAATAGATTTCCGGAATATGCTTGTCTTTCAGCCTCGGGAAATTGATCATTTTCTTGATTACTTTCAATTTAAAAAATCTTTTTTCCTGATGGGAACTCAAGCGCACAAGAAAACCATCATTGATCAACTGATGCAGGAACTGGAGAATACGGCCATGAAGAAGAATCTGGTCACTATGTGTAAGGATGATAAAATTTTCATCTGTTCCCGTCCTATCATTTCAGAGGATTAATTCATGAAAAAACAACACAAGTATTGTCTGTACTGCGGCGGGGAAACTGTCAAAAAATTTGAAGATAACGTCCGGAGGGATTTCTGCCCGGCCTGCCATTCCTATTTTTATATCAATCCGCTACCCGTTGTTTCTTCAATTCTCGAATCATCGCGCGAGGTCCTCCTCGTGAAACGGGACCGGGCACCGTCCAAAGGATTATGGTGTCTGCCGACCGGATTTGCGGAAACCGGCGAAAGTATCGAAGAAGCCGCCCTGCGGGAACTGGAAGAGGAAACCGGTATCAGAGGCAAAATTATAAAACTGCTGGACGTGGATTCTTACAAAAGCCGGTTTTATGGTGACTTGCTTTTTCTGACTTTCGTAGTGCAGCAAACCGGCGGGAAACTTTGCGCCGGCGACGATTGCTCACAGGCCCGTTTCTGGCCCGTAAACAAGTTGCCGCCCCTTGCCTTCCGGTCCAATAAACTTGCCCTGGAAACCTATATCAAGAGCAGGAAGGATTACTGGGCCATTTTCGATTCCATCGAGCACGCCGATAAAAAAACGCTTCCCGCCGCGGTTGCGAAGAACTCTCTGACACGCCGTTTAGTCAATGTCATCATTAAAAACAAGGAAAAAATTATCGAGCAATGGCTGGATGATGTTGTTACCAACCCCTCCACAAGCGAATACCACCATGTCGAAAGGTCTGTCCTGTATAATATCTGCGACAGGATTCTATCCCAGATCACCCTCTGGCTGGGCGATGTGCATGACGTCAACAAAATAAGAAATTTTTACACCAAGCTGGGCAGGGAAAGGAAAAAATCCGGCTTTAAACTCAGTGAGGCCCTGAGCGCTTTAAGCCTTATCCGCAAGCACATCTGGACCTTCGCACTTGCTCAGGATGTCCTGCAAAAAAATCTCGATCTCTTCATGACTTTTGAACTCCAGAGAAGAATGACCGTCTTTTTTGATCTGGCAACTTTTTATTTAACGCGCGGACATGAAGGTGTCTAAGTTTTACGTTCTATGTTCTACGTTCTATGTTCTTGTTTTAACAATTTTAAATAACCATGGCATTGGAGGGAAATTATGGAATTTAAGGACGTCATTAGACAAAGACGAGCCGTCAATTTTTTCGACCCCACCAAAGATGTAACCGACGAACAGCTTAAACAAATAATAGAAACCGCGGCGATGGCGCCTTCCGGTTTCAATCTGCAGCCCTGGAACGTTATCGTTTTACGCGACAAGGAGAAAAAAGAGAAATTGAGAAAAGTAGCTATGCATCAGCCTAAAATTACCGAAGCGCCGGTTGTTCTCATTGTTCTGGCGGATCGAGAAGGCTGGAAAAAAGGCAACGCCGGCTTCGAAAAAGATTTCGTCGAATCGGTCAGGGAAGGCAGCATGAAACAGGAGCAGTATGATTGGTTTTGCAAAGCAACCCATTCCCTTTACGGAGCTTCTCCGGAGCGTCAATTGGCCTTCGCCTGCAAGAATACCGGATTTTTTGCCATGTCACTGATGCTGGCCGCCAAAGACGCAGGTCTCGATTCCCATCCGATGGACGGATTCGATATTGACGGCGTGCGCAATGCGTTCAATATTCCAGAGCATTACTGGATTCCACTCCTAATCGCCGTCGGCCATTTTGACAAATCCAAAACACTTCTGCCACCAAAATGGAGAAAGAGTTACGATGAAATTAAGATTGAATTTCAATGACACTCCAATTTCTCGAAGGAGTGTATTGAAACCGCCTCGTCGAATTATTGAATCGTCAATTCCATGCAATATTCATGAAATATCCCATTGCCATTTTCCCGAAATCCGGTTAAATAAGCACACTAAAAAATCCAGGAGAAGAATATGGCCGCAAAAATTAAAATTTACACGTTGAGTACGTGCAGTCACTGCAAAGCGACAAAAAAATTTTTGAATGATAATAACGTTACCTTTGATTTTGTTGATGTTGATTTGCTTCAGGGAGATGCCCGGCAGAAAATGCTGGAAGAAGTCATGCAGTACAATCCCGACCGTTCTTTCCCGACGATTCTCATCGGCGACAAGGTAATCATCGGATTTAAGGAAAACGCCATTAGGGAGGCTTTGGGTATCTGATGACTCCATCCGAACTTTACGACATGATGAAGAAAGTTCAGGAACCCAAAGGCTATTTTTTCAACAAAGACAAAGACTGGGTCCTGGGTATTATGGCCGATCTTCTGGTCAACAAGGAACGCTACGGCTATATGTGCTGTCCCTGCCGACTGGCGGCAGGCAGTCGTGAAAAGGATGCTGATATTATCTGTCCCTGCCAGTACAGGGCGGAAGATGTAAAGGAATACGGTAGTTGTTACTGTAACTTATACGTTTCTGCCGAATGGAACGAAGGGAAAATCGAACATCAGTATGTTCCGGAAAGAAGGCCCAAGGAAAAGATCGATTTCTAACCGGCTGTTTTCCTGTACTTTTTAAATTTTTCCGTATGCCTCTGTAAATACTTTTTTATCTTTTTACTTGATTTCTTTAAATAAATCATTATATTCAGTTCAAATTTCAAAATTAAGGAGTTTTCTTCATGATTAATATGTATAAATGCAAGAAAAAGAATACTCTGATCAGCGAAGTCTGTACCGATACAACCTGCGAGTGGCGTTTGAAAAATGAATCATTTCTAAACTGCACCTGGGTCGCCTGCAATTATGGCCCGTTTACCCTGGAAGAAGTCGGTGATATGATGGGTGTTACCCGTGAACGTATTCGTCAGATTGAAGCCAAAGCGCTGAAGAAACTCCAGCATAAAAAGAGACGGGATCAGCTTAAAGATTTTGCCGCGCCGGGCAATGACTGGGACAGTCTATAATTTATCGTTTATGGGATTTATCTTTAGAAAGCACTTCTTTCATCTGCTCTTTGCGTTCATCACGGGCAAAGAGTAGGGCGCAAATCGAAGATTCAATATCCATTGCAGCCATTTTATCCATCCGGGGAACGATCGAGCACAGATTCTTCAGTTCCTCCAGAGCTTTTGGAGAACGTTTGGAGAGGGTCTCCGCCATAGTTTCCGCAACTTCCATGAATTTCTCAGGCGACTCTACTTTGTTCACCAGTCCCAGTTTCACAGCTTCATGCGCTCCTATAGGCTCGCCCAGCATGACAATTTCTTTTGCTTTGGTGATGCCCACAATTTGACTGAGAGGATAAAAGAAAGGGTTGAATCCGAATTTCAATTCCGGATGACAGAATATGGCGCTTTCGGAAGCGACAACAAGATCACAAACAGTGACAAGATTAAAGCCGCCGCCCAATGCAATACCACCGACAGCCGCAATGACCGGTTTTTTGCAGGAATAAATCTTTTTCAGATACTTCATCATGGATTTGAGGAATTCATCGCTTTCCTCATCAGGCAGGCTGTTCATTTCCTTGATATCCATGCCGGCTGAAAAGACGTATTCCCCGCCGGTGAGAACAATAGCCCTGGCTTCCTGGTCGGCTTCCAGCTCAACAAAGACGCTATACAATTCCTGCCGCATTTCCCCGGAAATGGCGTTCATTTCATGAGGTCGGTTTAACCTAACGACCACATATCCTTTTTTCTTTTCAACAATTAACGTCTGATAATTCATTTTTTATTATCGACCATGATGCGCAGTTCTTTACCTGTTTTAAAAAATGGCACTTTTCTCTCCTGAAGTTTCACCTGAGCCCCGGATTTTGGATTACGTCCCATACGCGGTTTTCTTTCCCGGACTTCGAAACTGCCGAATCCTCTTAATTCGATGCGTTCACCGCGTTTGATGGCATCCACCATCGAATCAAAGATAATGTTGACAACACAGGTCATATCCTGAAGGGAATATGTCTTCAATTCTTCATGCAGTTTTTTTATCAAATCGTTTTTGGTCATAATGTTTCTTTCCTGTTATCGGGCAGGATAATATAAATAATTTATTCCGCTTCTGCTCTCTATCTTTTCCTGCAGCGCATCGCTGAAACGGCTTGCCGCCCCTTCCAGAAAATAATCAACAAAAGATGCCCGCTTTTTGGAAGGATAAACCAGATCATATTTACCTTCTCTGCCCGCTAATTTACCCGCCAGTTTGGCGGCTGATGCCAGATCGCCCAGTTGATCAACCAGTCCCAGCTCCTTGGCCTTTCGTCCTGAAAATACGCGACCATCCGCAATTTCTATAACTTTTTCACGGGGGAGCTTCCTGTCTTTCACAATCACATCAACAAACTGATTGTAAATATCATCTACCAGTTCCTGAATAATGGCTTTTTCCTGCGACGTCATTTCTCTCAAAGGAGAACCGATATCCTTGTATTCGCCGCTTTTTACCACCGACGATTTCATTCCGATCTTTTTCAAGAGTTCCTCAAAATTGGCGAACTGCATGATGGCGGAAATACTGCCCGTAATGGTTCCGGGATTCGCGACTATTTTATCCCCGGCGCATGCGACCAGGAGACCGCCGGAAGCCGCGATTGAACCCATTGAAACAACGACTTTTTTCGTCTTTTTCAGTTCAGTGACCGCATCATAAATTTCCTGGGAAGCCGCTACACCGCCACCGGGAGAATCAACGCGAAGCACAACCGCCACGATTGAATCATCTCTGCCAAATTCATCCAGTTGCTCGCAAATTTCCAAAGAATCGGAAATCATTCCTTCAACAGTCACTACCCCGATTTTATCTCTTAAGGAAAAGCTGCTGCCTTGTCCCAGATTCAAACCGGCTTTATAAAAAGACATGTACAGTACCGTGCCCAGAATCAAAAGGATTAATATTCCAAAAAACACGGGATGTTTTCTCATTCTTTACTCGCCTTTTTGCTGAGTTCCGATCTTGACGTCCGCCAGCGCCCGGCCTAGGTTCGAACCCACATTCTCCGTATTATTGATATACTGATTATGGCTGCTCGAGGGAGGAGGTGGCGCAGGTGCCTCCATTTCCTTAATGCTTAACCTTATCTTCTTGGATTTGGGATCGATGCTCTTGATCACAGCGGATACCGTATCTCCAATGGAATAGAGTTCTGAAGACGTCTTGACGCGTTTCTGGCTGATTTCAGAAATGTGCACAAGACCTTCAATGCCGTCCTCAATTTCCATGAAGATTCCAAAATCCGTAAAATTCGTTATTTTCCCGGTCACAACACTGCCCGGTGTATATTTGTGCGATAATTCGTCCCAGGGATTTTTTTCGATTTGTTTGATGCCCAGTGAAAATTTTTCATTTTCCACATCGATGTTTAAAACCACCGCTTCTACTTCCTGTCCCTTTTTGAAAAATTCCGACGGATGATTGACTCTGTGTTTCCAGGAAATATCGGATACGTGAATGAGTCCGTCAATATTTTCTTCGATCCCGACAAAAACACCAAAGTTAGTAATATTTCGAACAACACCTTTCACAACCGTTCCCACAGGATATTTTTCCTTGAGTTTTTCCCATGGATTCGGTTTCGTTTGTTTGATGCTTAGGGAAATGCGTTTGCTTTGTGAATTGACCTCCAGAACCATGATCTGGATGACATCCCCGACATTCAATACTTTGGACGGATGCTTGATTTCACGGGTCCAGTACATTTCCGATATGTGGACAAGACCTTCTACGCCAGGTTCCAATTCCACAAAGACACCATAATCGGTAATGTTGACCACCTTCCCTTCGACAACTGCACCGATCGGGTATTTTTCATTAATATTTTCCCAGGGATTATCGATTAATTGCTTGAGCCCCAGAGACACCCTTTCTTTCTCTGGATCAAAAGAAAGAACTTTTGTTTTAATCGTTTCACCTTTCTGGAACACATCAGAAGGTTTGACAATTCTTCCCCAGGAAATGTCGGTCACATGCAGCAGACCATCAATGCCGCCTAAATCAATAAAAACACCATAATCGGTAATATTTTTGATAACGCCCTCAACAATATTTCCTTCATGGATATTTTTCAGAATTTCCTGCTTTTCAGCCTCTCTTTCTAAAGCGACAATCGAACGACGTGACAGAACCACATTGTTGCGTTTACGATCATATTTCAGCACTTTAAAATCGAGAGTCTGACCGACAAATTTATCCAGATCCTTCACCGGACGAACATCAACCTGGGAACCGGGAAGAAAAGCCACAATGCCTATATCAACCGAAAGGCCTCCTTTCACTTTTTCCACGACCACCCCTTTGATCAGGGTATCATTTTCACAGGCATTTTTGATTTCGTCCCATACTTTGACTTTGGATGCCTTATCGCTGGATAACACCAGATTACCTTCCGAATCTCTCCGGTCAATAAAAACTTCTATTTCATCACCAACAGCAATATTAATATTGCCCTTGGCGTCTTTGAGTTCATCAATTGGAATAAAGCCTTCAGTCTTCCATCCGACGTCAACCATGACTCTGTCATCTTTCAGCAGAACAACTTTGCCTGTTGCGATATCCCCATACTGAAACTGATTGAGGCTCTGTTCGTATAATTCTTTGAAATTCATTTCTTCTTCTTTGACGGCCGTTGATTGATTTTTGGGTGACGATTGTTCATCAACCTCCTGCGGTTTTATTGAGTTTGCGTTGTTATTGTTAACCATTAAACCTATCCCCCTGTTTTTTATAAAAGCTTATATTTTTTGCGACTTAACACACTGAATGTTAAATAGCAACATAAAATCAAGAAGCCTTGCAACTCGCGTTTTTTATTATTTCTTTGAAATATTTGAAATAATTTTATCTACGACTCCTTCAATTGATAGATTGTCGGAATCGATCAGGATCGCGCCTTCCGGTGCTTTCAGGGGCGCTATAGCGCGCTGCGAATCCTGTTTGTCTCTTGCCTGCATATCTTTTTTAATGGATGCATACCCCGCGGCATCGTTTTTCAACAAAAGTTCTTTGTGCCTTCTTTTGGTTCTTTCGTCCAGGCTCGCATCAAGGTAAAATTTGTAGTCGGCTTTGGGGAAAACAACGGAGCCCATATCCCTGCCTTCGGCGACAAGTCCACCCCGAACACCTGCTTCCCGCTGCAGATCCAGTAACTTCTCACGTACAATGGGGAAAGTGGAAATTTTAGATGCGGTCAGCCCCACTTCTTCTGTTCTGATTTTTCTTTCCACATCTTCCCCGTCCACATAAACCTTCATCTGACCGTGGACATTTTTTAAGTAAACTTCAGTGTTTGCACATAAATTTTCTAAAGACGCCGGATCATCAATGCTGATACCGGTCTTTAATGCCTTATAAGCCAAGGCTCTGTAAAGCGCTCCTGTGTCCAGATAAATATAATTAAATTTTTTTGCCAATATTTTACTGATGGTACTCTTACCGGCTCCGGCGGGCCCATCAATGGTTATGATTGGTTTTTTCCCCATATCAGATTATTCCTGTTATAACTGTCGAAGACTGCAAATGAATCCTTGTCTAATCATAATAAAAAAAGTAATATAAGCGACAGTTCAATTCATTGTTGCGAAATATTTATGCGTAAATTCATGCAAAAGCAATATATTTATTCCGCCGTTTTTATCTTTCTTTTATTGTTGAATATCAGCCCCTGTTTTGCTGCATTCACCATTGATGATGAAAAAAAACTGGGACGAGAATTTTACGATAAAATGCAAGAACACAGGCTGATCCTCAAGAATAAAGTTCTCAAAGATTATATCACCAAAATTGGCACCCGTATTCTTGCCCAGTCAGAAAAAGCGCCTTTTAATTTTAATTTCTACGTTGTGAACAGTTCCGCCATCAATGCCTTTGCGACACCCGGCGGATACATTTACATTAACAAAGGGCTGCTGTCCGCCGCTGAAAACGAAGCTCAACTGGCCGGTGTCATCGCTCATGAAATCGGGCATGCCAATGCGCGTCACATCGCCAGTATTATTGAAAAGTCCCAAAAGTTGAACATGGCCGCGATCGCCGCAACGCTGGCTGGTATTTTTCTGGGCGGCGGAGGCGACACATCGGCCGCGATCGCCGCCTTTTCCCTCGCCGGTTCCAGCAGCATGACGTTGCGGTATATGCGGGAGCATGAAGAAGAAGCCGACCGTCTGGGGTTGGACTATCTCTTTCGCGCAGGTTATGACCCGGGCGCAATGATTGATTTTCTCAAAATCATCAAACAACATGAATTTATATCGAAAACCATGCCTTCCTATCTACTGACTCATCCCGGCACCGATAACCGGATTATCTATATGGATGCGCTGATTGCAACCCAATATCGTCAAACCGGCGCGAAAAATCTTATCGGTAACTTGATCAGAATTCAGACGGTTATTCCACTGGATTCTGCCGAACTGGACAAAAAAATCAAGGAACTGAAACGCTCTTTGCTAAACGGTCCTGACAACATTGATTTGCTTTATTATCTGGCCGTCATGGAAGATCAAGCGGGGCAGACAGATGCCGCGCTTCAACATTACCAAAAGGCATTGCAACTGTCTCCCGATGACGAAGATATCTTGAGAAATATCGGTTTGATTTATCTGAATAAGGGCAGAGTTGATCTGGCGCTGGAACACCTTTTGCGGATAAAAAATCCCCAGGATGAAACCGTGTTTGCCCTCGGCAAAGCCTATTTCGCAGCCGGCAACTATCCCAAAGCACTCGATCATTACCTGCGCCTGAAAGACAAAAACTTCGATGATTCGGACATTAACTACTTTCTGGCCATGACCAACGGCAAACTGAATAAACAGGGCGACTTCCATTATTATTTCGGCGTCTATTTCAAAAATTCCCGCAAAAAAGAAAGCGCTTTATTTCATTTTCAGGAAGCCGTAAAATATTTTCCGAAAGACTCGGAACGCAGACAGGCGATTGATCAGGCCATCAAAGAATTATCGAAAGATGACCCGCGCGGGCGCCTCCGGAAGAAGCCCTGAAAAGAATCTCTGGTGCGACTTGACTTTATGATGTCGTTTGCATATCTTAAAACCAAAAAGTACTGTTTAAGGAAATGAAACCATGCCCATATACGAATTCAGATGCAAAAAATGCAAAAAAGTTTTTGAGAACCTGATCTTGTCTCCGGCGGAAGAAAAAGGCCTTTCCTGCCCCGAGTGCGGGGGAAAACAAGCTGAGAAAGTCATGTCTGTCTCTGCCAGAAGAAAGTCTAAAGGTTCATCAAGTTCAGCCGGCTCATCGTGTTCGGCTACCTCCTGTCCGCCAGGATGTTCATGTCATTAAAGGATTTTGATCCCGGTCTGAAATAATTTTCTCATCCCTTCTTTTGTATTGCTAAAAAATACTTAATACATTATAAGGCTCAAAGTTTAATTTTTTATGAAAGGAGTCTCACAACGTGAACATTTTAATTTTTGGCCCCAACGGCAGCGGCAAAGGAACTCAAGGCGCAATCGTACAGAAGAAGTATGGCGTGCCCCATATTGAAACCGGAGTTATTTTCCGGCAGAATATTTCCAAGAAAACGCCTCTTGGAGAAAAAGCAAAAGCTTTTATCGACCGTGGCGAACTTGTTCCCGATGATATTACCATCCCGATGATTCTGGACCGTATCAAAGAAGATGATTGCAAAAAAGGATGGCTTCTGGACGGTTTTCCCAGAAACCTCGCCCAGGCTGAAGCACTGTGGGCGGCTCTGCAGAAAGAGAACATCAAACTGGATTATGTTATCGAAATAGAACTGGATCGCCAGATTGCCAAGAACCGCATCATGGGACGCAGACTTTGCAAAACCGACAACAACCATCCCAACAATATTTTCATTGATGCGATCAAGCCCTCGGAAAAGGATGGCAAGATGGTTTGCCGCGTGTGCGGCTGCGAAGAGTTGTCCGCTCGCGCCGACGATCAGGATACGGCAGCCATTGATAAACGTCACGGCATTTATTATGACACCAAAACCGGCACACTGGCCGCGGTTAATTACTTCAAAGACAGAGTAAAAGTGATTTCCGTTGACGGCAGCGTTGGCGTGAAAGAAGTTACCGAAGATCTCATGAAAAAACTTTCCTAAACCGGTTGGAAAATAAATCAGTAAAAAGCCCCCCAGAACCTTTGGAGGGCTTTTTTTAAAGCAGCATTATGGAACACATCAGAAACTTCAGCATCATTGCCCATATTGATCACGGAAAGTCCACACTGGCCGACCGTCTGATTCAATTCACCGGCGTCTGCAATGAAAGAAATTTTCAGGATCAGATCCTGGATAATATGGACATTGAGCGGGAACGCGGTATTACCATCAAGAGCAATGCCATCTCCCTTCCCTATCGCGCTCATGACGGTAAGAATTACATTCTAAACCTGATTGACACGCCGGGGCACGTTGATTTTTCCTATGAAGTCTCACGCTCGCTGGCCTCCTGCGAAGGTGTCCTCTTACTGATTGATGCCGCCCAGGGTGTACAGGCACAGACACTGGCCAATCTGTATCTGGCACTGGAACATAATCTGGAAATCATCCCGATCATCAATAAAATTGACCTTCCGTCAGCCGATGTTGACCGGGTTCTGGAAGAAATTGATTCGGAACTGGGACTGGATCCCTTTACCCATATTAAATGTTCGGCCAAAGAAGGCATAGGTATCGAAGAAGTTCTGGAGGCCATCGTGCAGCGCATTCCCCCCCCCAAAGGGAATGCTGAAAATCCGTTGGCTGCGCTGATTTTCGATGCCAAGTATGATTCTTTTCGCGGCACGATCATTCACTGTCGCATTTTTGAAGGCACCATAAAAAGCGGCGATATCATCAAGTTCATGTCCAACGGTGCAACTTATAAAGTTGAAGAAGTGGGACATTTTCTGCTGAATCGGGCCAAACGCGATAAACTATCCGCCGGTGAAGTCGGGTACATCATCGCCGGAGTGAAGACCGTATCAGATGTGCGCACGGGTGACACCATCACGCTTCAGGACAGGCCCTGCTCCCAGCCCCTGCCCGGCTTCAAGGAAGTCAAACCCGTTGTTTTTGCCTCCATTTATCCGATCGCTTCCGACGACTACCAGGATCTGGCCGATTCGCTGGAAAAATATAAACTCAACGATGCTTCTTTTATTTATGAAAAGGATTCCTCCGCCGCGCTTGGTCAGGGCTTCCGTTGCGGCTTTTTAGGGCTGCTCCATCTGGACATTGTTCAGGAAAGACTGGAGCGGGAATTTGACCTCTCGATCATTCTTTCCGTTCCCAGCGTGCGTTACCGTTTCACGCTCAAAAATAAAGAAGTTATCTATGTGGATAATCCCGCACATTATCCTGATCCGACCGATATTGATAAAGGTGAAGAACCCTACATTCGCTCCGCTATGATGCTGCCGGAACGCTACCTCGGAGCGGTCATGAAGCTTTGCATGGAGAAGCGCGGCACCAATTCCAACATGAACTATACAGGTCCCGGACGCGTGGAATTGTCTTATGAAATGCCGCTGTCCGAAGTGATTTATGATTTTTACGACCGCTTTAAATCAGTTACGCAGGGCTATGGTTCTTTCGATTATGATATCATTGATTACCGGGAAAGCAATCTGGTGCTGATGGATATTCTGGTCAACGGTGAAAAGGTCGATGCCCTTTCGCAGATTGTTCATCGCGATCGGGCACGTGCCAGAGCGCTTCTGGCCTGCGAACGTCTTAAAGATGAGATACCACGCCAGATGTTTAAAATAGCTATTCAGGGCGCCATCGGCGGAGAAATTATCGCCCGCACCACCATCGGAGCCTTCCGTAAGGATGTTACAGCGAAATGTTATGGCGGTGACATTACACGAAAGAGAAAGCTTTTGGAAAAGCAAAAGGCCGGCAAAAAGCGCATGAAGATGATCGGCTCTGTCAGCATTCCGCAAAGCGCGTTTCTGGCAGTACTGAAATCCGACACGGATTAGCTATTCTATTCCCTAAGTATGGTGAAATAGAATTATGAAGATCGAAAAAGCCGGATTGTACATTCACTTTCCTTTTTGTTTGAGCAAATGCGGTTACTGCAGTTTCTACTCCATCAAATCCATTAGTCTCATCTCCGATTATGTCACGGCGCTGAAAAATGAAATCAGCTTTTACCGGAACAAATTCTCATCTTTCGACACGATTTATTTTGGAGGCGGAACTCCTTCACTGCTGACGCCTGAACAGCTTATTGAAATACTTATATCAATATATAAATATTTCCATATTGATGCCGGTGCCGAAATAACCTTGGAGGCCAACCCAGGCGATATATCATTGAAATATCTAATGAAATTGAGAAATATCGGCGTAAATCGCCTCAATATCGGCGTTCAGTCATTTAATGATAAAGTTTTAAATTTTCTCGGACGACGGCATTCCGTTAAAGAAGCCATTGCTTCGATCGAAGACGCAAGACAGACCGGATTCGATAATCTGGGAATAGATTTGATTTATGGAGTTCATGGAATGAGTTTCAAATCCTGGATTGATAATTTGCAACAAGCAGTCTTTTTCAGACCCGAACACATTTCCTGCTATCAGTTGTCACTCGGTGAAAAAACGCCTCTCTATTCGAAGTATTTCTTGAATAAATGGCATTTACCTTCTGAAAATACAGAACGAAAATTGTTTTTATCCACCTCCGATGAGTTGAAGCATGCCGGTTACATTCATTACGAAGTTTCCAATTTTGCGCGTGAGGATAAATTCAGATCCCGCCATAATCAGAAATACTGGCGGCATATTCCTTATTTGGGTCTCGGACCTTCGGCACATTCCTTTCTGAATAACAAACGATGGTGGAATAAAGCCGCAGTCAAAACATACCTGCAAGATATCGCCGTCGGAAAAATGCCCGTGGAAAATTCAGAAATACTCTCATCAGAGCAACTGCAAATGGAGTCTCTGTTCCTGGGGATGCGCACGAAAGACGGTATCAACATTAAAAACTACAAAAAGCGGTTTGGCGTTGATCTGTTATCAGTCAAAGGACCTATAATTCATGCACTCATAAAAGAAAAACTTGTTGAGTTCAGTAATGATTTTTTACGTCCGACCCTAAAGGGTATGGCTATTGCGGACAGCCTCGCCCTTATTTAAAATTAATCTTATTATTTATGTATCAGATATATGTATTTGATTTATAAAAACTATCTACAGACATTATTTATCTAATGATAACAGATGGAATTTTTTCCCCAAGAAGCATTTTTAAATTCTGGAATCTTTCGTCGGACCACGATTTTTCTTTGAGAAATTTATTGTCCAGGGTCTTTGTAGGCGCAAACTTTTGCAAAACATAATGATCTGCGCCGGAAATCAGGTCGGCAATTTTTTGGACATCAGCTTCATCCAGTTGCGAGTCAATAATTGTCGTGCGAAATTCGCAGGGAATTTTTGATCTTAAAATAAGATCAATGCTTTCTCTGATCAAATCGATGTTCACGTGCGCGTTGACGATTTCTTTATACTTCACGAAGGGCGCCTTTACATCCATGGCAATGTAATCCAGAAGGTTTTCGGTCAGCAGGTTTTTGATGACATGCGGGTGAGAGCCGTTGGTGTCCAATTTGACAGCGAATCCCATTCTCCTTATTTTTCTGATAAAGGCTGGCAGATTGGCTTGCATGGTCGGTTCTCCCCCGGTAATGGATACGGCGTCCAGTTTGCCTTTGCGCGTTTTCAGAAATTCCAGCACATCACTTTCCTTGACAGAGGTCCGAAACAGGCAAGGATCAACCAATTCCGGATTGTGACAGTACGGACATCTGAAATTACAGCCTTCCAAAAAGACAATGGCGCAAATCATCCCCGGATAATCAATCAGCGATATCCTTTGCAAGCCACCAATTTTCATTATTGCCTCTGATTTGAAAAATGCAAGAACCGCGCGTTAAAATGCTCTTCAAAATATCGGATGATTACGCGAATTTAAAAACCTGCCGGGAATCAAATTCTTCCTGCTTGCCCTTATTCCACTGCTTGACAGGTCTTAAATAGCCGACAACCCGGGAATAGACCTCGCAATCATCGGCGCAGGTCGGGCATTTTTCCTGTTCGCCTTTGATATAACCGTGTGATGGGCAGACGCTGAAAGTCGGCGTAAAGGTTATGTAAGGAAGATGATAATTGTTGCAGACCTTTTGAACCAGTTTCTTGACCGATTGAGGATCATCGATGCGCTCGCCGGCAAAGGTGTGAAATACGGTGCCGCCGGTATATTTTGTCTGAATTTCATCCTGCAAATCCAGTGCTTCAAAGATATCATCTGTATAATCGACCGGTAACTGGGTGGAATTCGTGTAATACGGTTCCGCGTTTTTCGATTTATTCTCGCTGGCCGTTATAATATCCGGAAATTTTTCCTTGTCAATTTTCGCCAGGCGGTAGGAGGTGCCTTCGGCCGGAGTCGATTCCAGATTATAATTATTGCCGGTTTCCTTCTGGAAACGAATGAGCGTGTTTCGCATGAAATCCAGAACCTGTTTGGTGAATTCCTGACCTTTTTCAGTCGCAATGTTTACGCCCAGCAGATTCAAACACGCTTCATTCATCCCGACCAGGCCAATGGTGGAGAAATGATTCTTCCAGTACTCATTGAATCGCTCCTTGACACCGCGCAGGTAATATTTTGTATAGGGATAAAGATTGCCGTCCGTGAATTTCTCCAGAACTTTTCTTTTGGTCTCGAGACTTTCCTTGGCCAGCTCCATCAGGCGTTCCAGCCGCTGGAAGAAATCTTTTTTGGATTTGGCCTGATACGCAATTCGCGGCATATTGATGGTGATCACGCCGATGGAACCCGTCAGCGGGTTGGAACCGAAAAGCCCGCCGCCTCTCATTTCCAGTTCGCGATTGTCGATACGCAGGCGGCAGCACATACTTCGGGCGTCTTCCGGATTCATATCGGAATTGACGAAGTTGGAAAAGTAAGGCACGCCGTATTTGGCGGTCATTTCCCACAAATCATTGATATTCTGATCATCCCAGTTGAAATCTTTGGTGATGTTATAAGTCGGAATCGGGAAGGTGAACACCCTTCCCTTGGCATCGCCTTCGGCCATCACCTGCAGGAAAGCTTTATTAAAAAGATTCATTTCTTCCTGAAATTCCTTATAGGTCTCCTTTTGCGGCTTGCCGCCGATGATGACATTCTGATCCGCGTAATACCTGGGCACGGTAACATCCAGTGTCACATTCGTAAACGGGGTTTGAAAACCGACTCTTGTCGGCACATTAATGTTGAAGATGAATTCCTGCAGTGCCTGTTTGATTTCCTTGATGGTTAATTTATCGTAACGGATAAAAGGAGCCAGCAGGGTATCAAAATTGGAAAAGGCCTGAGCTCCAGCGGCTTCGCCCTGCAAGGTATAGAAGAAATTAACCACCTGTCCCAGCGCGCTGCGCAGATGATTGGCCGGCTTGCTTTCCACCTTTCCGGACACGCCCTGAAATCCCTGCAGCAGCAAATCATACAAATCCCAGCCGACACAGTAAACGGACAGCAAACTCAAGTCATGAATATGGAAATCGCCGTCCGTGTGCGCCTTGCGAATTTCCGGTGTATAGATTTCATTGAGCCAGTAAACCTTGCTGATTTCCGAAGAAATGTAATTATTCAAACCCTGCAGGGAATAATCCATATTGCTGTTTTCATTGATCTTCCAATCCAGTTTGTTTAAATATTGATCGACGAGATCCACTTCCATTCTGTTGGCGATATCTCTCAAACGGGAATGCTGATCGCGGTAAATGATGTAGGCCTTAGCGGTCTTGCGGAACGTTGAATTCAGTAAGACTTCCTCAACGACATCCTGAATTTCCTCAACCGATAAAATTTTACTGTCAAAAAGTTTTTCGGCAAGATTTAAAACCTTGATGGTTAATTTACGCGCTTCTTTTATGTCAAATTCACCGGTGGCAATGCCTGCTTTAGCAATGGCATTGGTTATCTTTTCAGCGTTGAATTTAACCAGCCGACCGTCTCTTTTTCTGATTTTCAAATTCATAAAAATACTCCATTAATGCAAATAAATATTCAATAAATAAGTCCGAACAACGCTATATATTGGGGTGATATTGAATAATACCACTATATATAGTGATTTTCAAGGGAATTATAAAGAATTTTTCTCGAATTTATTTTGATTAAAACTCAAGTGGATAGGTATCTTTTCTATAAATTGGTTGAAAAATTATACTTTGTTATATTCTGAAAAAATCATGGTAAATATGGCGCGTCCCTGCGTGGAGGATCTCAGATCGGTAGAATAACCGAACAGGGCTTTGAGCGGAACTTTGGCTTTAATTTCACTGACTGTCCCTTTAGGATTCACCGATTGAATTTCGCCTTTCCGCGCATTGATATCACCGATGACTTCACCCATAAATTCACTGGGTGTAATAATGTCAACCATCATTATCGGCTCGAGCATCACCGGTTCCGCCTGACTGCATCCTTCTCTGAAAGCAGTGGAGGCCGCAATTTTATATCCTTGGGCTGATGATTCACCTTCCCTGTAGGAACCTCCCGTTATGGTCACTTCTACATCCATCACCGGATAACCGTTTAAAACACCGTTCATCGTCGCTTCTCTGATTCCTTGTTCAATGACTTCATAATATTCGGCTGGCAGGATGCTTTCATCCAGTTTATTGATGATTTCATTGCCGGAACCGCGCTTGCGCGGCATCAGGGATAGACAAACATGGCCAAAATGTTTCTTGTCTCCAAGAATCTTTTCGAAAATTCCTTCCGTTTCCGCTTTCTTCTGAATCGTTTCGCGATAAACGACCCGGGGTTTGCCCACATTCACATGGCAGTTGAATTCCCGCAGCAAACGATCCACAATAATTTCCAGGTGCAATTCACCCATACCTGAAATAATGGTCTGTGCTGTCTCTTCTTCATACTTCACTCTCAGTGTCGGATCTTCCTCGATCAACTTCTCCAGCGCCAGCGTCAGTTTTTCCTGATCAGCCGGCGTTTTCGCCTCAATGGCCTGACTGATCACCGGCTCGTAAAACTCGATCAGCTCCAGTAGAATGGGATTTTCTTCTTTGCAAAGGGTATCACCCGTCGTGGTGGCTTTCAAACCCAGCACGGCAACTATATCTCCCGCGGAAGCCGCGTCTATTCTTTCCCGCTTGTTGGCGTGCATGCGCAAAAGCCTGGCGATTTTTTCCCGTTTTTTCTTGATGGAATTATAAATCTCATCATTAACCTGAATTTTACCCGAATAGATCCGCAGATAAGTCAGTTTGCGTCCTTCATCAAGCATAATTTTGAAAGCCAGCGCCGCCAGCGGCTCTTTATCCGAGCTGTTTCTGATCTCTTCTTTTTTCGTGACAGGATTCATCCCCTTCACCGGTGGAATATCTTCCGGAGAAGGAAGGTAATTGATGACGGCATCCAGAATCGGTTGAATGCCTTTATTGCGCAGAGCCGCACCGCAGAGGACCGGAACTATTTTCAGAGATATGGTCGCTTTTCTCAGGGCCTGGTCTATTTCAGCAGCAGAAATGTCCTCGCCGCTGAGGTACTTGTCAGCCAGATCGTCATCAACCTCCGCAAGGGCTTCAACCATCTTTTCTCTGTTGGATTTAACCTGTTCCGCAAACTCATCGGGTATATCCTGCCGGGAAATTTCCATGCCGGACGTCGAATCATTCCAGACAATCATTTTTTCGTTGATCAGATCAATCACGCCATGAAAATTATCTTCGCTTCCCGCCGGAATCTGAATCGGCACGGGAATGGATGTGAAACGTGTCCGCATCATCGCGATCGTATTGAAATAATCAGCCCCGACCCGGTCCATTTTATTGATAAAGGCTATCTTGGGGACACCGTATTTATCGGCCTGATGCCAGACGGTTTCCGATTGCGGTTCGACACCGCCCACCGCGCAAAACACGACAACCGCGCCATCGAGAACCCGCAGGGAACGCTCCACTTCAATGGTGAAATCAACATGGCCGGGCGTGTCAATGATGTGAATATCATGATTACGCCACGCGCACGTGGTGACGGCTGACGTAATGGTGATGCCTCTTTCCTGCTCCTGCGGCATCCAGTCCATTACGGCTTCACCGTCGTGTACTTCTCCCAGTTTGTAGGATTTACCCGTGTAATAAAGAATTCTTTCCGTGACGGTTGTTTTTCCCGCGTCGATATGCGCAACAATACCAATATTTCGAGTGCGGGATATTTTGGATTTTGATGCCATAAGATATTGGTGGTCTTCTAGTTCTCCGGAACAATCAGTTCCCAATCAGGAGCAAAAGCTTTTCGAGTGGAGATATGACCTTTGATTGATGAAATTTCCCTGCCTTCCACTAAAATCTTGACCTTTTTGATAGCCGGTATGTTTTGTGTGATCGAATTGGTTAAAGAATAAACCGTTGCCATTTCTGAAGCGGAACTGCCCTCGTGGGATTTAATCAGATTCTTGCTGAAACTGACCGAAGCGATTCCATCATCTTCTATTTTCACATCTTTGACCGTCACGCCTTTCGGAAAGGTATCGACCAGATCGTTTTTTGACCCGGCAAGCAAAGCTTTCACAATTTCTTTGGCCTGTAGCGCCTGATCGGTTTCTTTGACCACAAAGCGTTTTTCAGATTTCAGAAACCGTTCCTGCGGATCGGAAAAATACATTTTCACAATCACTTTATCCTTCTTTTTCATGGCTTCCATATCATCCGTGGGAAATATGGCGCTGAACAAAATCACAAAGAAAACCACCAGCAAAACAATTCCACCGCCGACAATGAGTGACAGATAAAACATCTTGGTTGATTTTTTTATTTTCTTTTCTTTAATATTTTCGGACCGTATCTGTTTCTTGGTCGACATATACCTTCAACTCCTCTTGAAAAAACTTTGTCTATCTAGGGTATTTTCCATGAACTGTCAAGATTAATGAAACAAAGAGATACGCCTCATATTGTTTAGTATAAATTACCCCTGCATTCACAATTCAGGATCGATGTAAATGCAGGGGTATTCTCAAGGTTTCACATACCCTTTCGCTGCGCTCACTGTCCCCATGCGCTTGAACTACGGGGATAATTTCACTTACGCTTTAATGAGCCTGTGGATTCCGCATGGAATCCCAAAGCGAATTATCCCGCCACCTTCAGGTGGTCGGGATAAATTGCGCTAAGCTTGTTATCAGCTCGCTTTCACTATCCCGCTCAGCTTCGCTTCGGGGATCGTTCGACTAACGCTTCAAACTGCGCTAAGCTTGTTCTCAGCTCGCTTTCACTATCCCGCTCAGCTTCGCTTCGGGGATCGTTCGACTAACGCTTCGAACTGCGCTAAGCTTGTTCTCAGCGAGTCTCACTAGTAATTTTCTGCTAAGACTTCATAAAAAGCCTGCGGATGCTTGCAGGCGGGGCATTCTTTCGGTGCTTCTTCTCCTTCAAAAACATAACCGCAATTGATGCAGTGCCACTTGACGGAAGTTTTCTTTTTAAAAACCTCGCTCCCGGCAATATTGGCCGCAAGTTTGCGATATCTTTCTTCATGAAATTTTTCCACCTTCGCTATCTGTTCAAAAGAACGCGCCACGTCCGGGAAACCTTCTTCTTTGGCTACTTTGGCCGCGTCAGCATAAAGAACGGTCCATTCCATATTCTCACCCGCCGCTGCAGCCTCCAGGTTACTTTTGGTATCCCCTATGACACCCGCGGGATAGGATGCGGTAATTTCCACTTCTCCGCCTTCAAGATATTTGAAAAAAACTTTCGCGTGTTCCTTTTCATTTTCCGCTGTTTCCAGAAAAAATCTGGAAATCTGCTCATACCCTTCTTTTTTAGCGACACTGGCAAAAAAAGTATAACGGTTTCTCGCCTGCGCTTCTCCGGCAAAAGAAGCCAGTAAATTCTTTTCTGTCTTTGTTCCCTTGATTGATTGAGCCATTATTCATCTCCTTTCTGAAATTGATTTTAAGTATAATATGCACTTTTTTTGATTAATCAATGGTCATTTTACATTTTTGCCGATTGAAAAAGCCATGCCCAGATATTGCCCGACGCTGTGATACGCGCGATTTTCCGGCACGTAAATGACGGGACTAATTTTCATCATGTCGGGCAGACCGTCTTCTCCGAGCATTGCTTCCTCAACCTTCACACCCATGATTTCACCAACAAAATGAATATGAATGCCGATTTCGATTCGCTCTATTAATTGACATTCTACAATCTTTGATATAAGGAGCGTCAACTTTTTCGCTTTTTACAGCCGTAATTTTTGCTGCCGCAAATTTATCGGTATTTCTTCCGGAAACAATACCGCAATAATCAGCCCCCATCACCTGTTCGGCAGAAGGCACATTAATCGTAAAAGCCTTTCTTCTCATGATATTCTCATACGTATATCTTGATTTTCTCAGTGAAATGGCCACGGCCGGTGGTTGAGAACTGCATACACCGCCCCAGGCAACAGTGGCAGCATCAGATTTGCCTTGTTGATCATACGTTCCAATCAACCATACCGGAGCCGGATAAATCAGTGTTTTGGCATCAAAGGATTTTTTTATTATATACTCCTTAAACAATTAATAAAATTTCACTTTTGGCTGAAACTATATAAATGATTGGTAAGAGAATTTCAATTTATTAAAAAAAAATTTAATTTATGCTGAAATTTATAGTAGAATAAAACAAATTTAAATCAGGAGGATTGATTATGACTACGATTATGCCGGAAGCGGAACATGTGCAAAAAGCAATTAAATGGGTATCGATGAATTTGGAAGAAGGCAAAGAACCCTTGCATAAATTGGTGGAAAAGGCCGTATTCAAATTTGATTTATCACCTAAAGACACTGATTTCGTGACCAATTTTTTCCGCGAAAGCCAGTCTAAATAAACAGAAATATTCACGTACGATCATTCCATGAGAATAACAGAACGAAAATTCTGTTATTCTCATTAATCTATCTTGGACATTTCTTCATAAATCTTTACGTCAATTTCACTGAAAAACGTATCGTATTGATCTTTTTCCAGAAGGCGTCTCATTTCCCAACCGTCTTCTTTTTTCTTCTCCGTCGTCACGGTCAGGACAACTTCGCATTCTTTCCAATTAATTTGTCTGACCCTGGCGCTGGTTTTCGTCCTCCATTTACCGGATACGACGTAATCGGAAGTCACCTGATGATTTTGCTCATCTATGGTGACATGATCGCCTGCATGTCTTTCTTTGATGACCCTCGCCACCGCCCTCAAGACAAATTTTTCCTTCGCTTCATAAACACGGGTGTACTCGTCAGGCTTTGTAACAACAGGGCTGCCGAAGGGATAGGTGCAAGAAATGAGCAATAAACAGATAATAAAGATGAATGTGAAATTACTTTTTCTGCATATCATAAATTCAATCCCCAAAAATTTTTTATTTGCTGTTACCGTTAATCCACCAGTCACTCTTATCTTTAAACCACCACTGCGATGAGTCTGTTTTAATAATTCTCTCCGCCAGCATCTTCCCGTTGTCCGTAACCAGCCGCTGCAGGGCAAAACTGATCCATTCTTCCGAATATTTATTTCCCAGATCGCCGCATTCTTTCAATTGCAGAATCAGAGCGATTTGATCGGCATCCCGGACGATCAACGACTCTCTGGTTTGCTTTGCGTTAAATTCTTCAATCACCGATCCGATGTCATTGCCGAAAAAAAGTTCATCGGTTAATTCTTTCACGGCTTTTGTTTCATCAACCGTAACATATTTTTTGTTCACATAATTCATGTCACCGGTTCGCGCTTCCGGCAAATCGTGCAGGATGCACATTTTCAGCACTCTCAATTCATCCAGGGAATCATCCATTTTACAAAGTGTATACCCGACAAACGCCGTCCGTAAAATGTGTTCCGCCACAGACTCGCTGCCGCTGCCCAGAAACTGATAACCGCTGCGCGGTGTTCGGCTGAGCATGCCGACTTCAAATAAAAAATTGGCGATACTATCCATCTTATGCCTTCTTCAACACTTTAATTCGGTTCGCCATCATCTCCGACAGTTTGCTGATCTGTACCTGTAAGGACGCCACACTGTCCGGACGCAACGCATTGATTCTATCGAGTTGTTCTTTCCAGTGTTCCAGCAGGTCGATTTCATTTTCTCTGATTTTCTTTTCGAAACGTTCCTGATATTCCTTAATAAATGATTCGGACGAACTCATTTGCGCCATCAGAAATCTCCTTTTATATTTGATTTAATGACATTATATCATTGCGCGCTGATCTTTCAATAACGAATTATAAATCATAAATTGACACCATCCGTCAAATCATATAAACAGCAGCAAAATAATCTTCAGGTTGTTAACTTCAGATGTCCCATAAACCCCAAAAAGAAGATATTGCCGGCGGGCAAGCGATTATCGAAGGCGTCATGATGCGTCACGGCAACAAGATTGCCGCGGCGGTCCGGCGGCCGGACAAGCAGATCGTTTTCCAGGAACGTGAATACATTCCACTGACCAAAAGATACAAGGTTCTGGGATGGATGTTCATCCGGGGGACCATCACGTTGTTTGAGATGATGATTGTCGGCATCAAATGTCTGATGTTTTCCGCCGATGTGGCCCTGTCTGAAGAAGAAAAGAAACCCAAAGACTGGGAAATGTATCTCTCCTTCGTGATCAGTTTCTCCATCGCAATCTTTTTCTTTGTCATCATACCGGCTTTCTTTTTTACCAAAGTTAAATTTTACATCGATAATGTGATCTTATTGAACATTCTCGAAGGATGCGTCCGTCTCGGCATGTTTCTCTGTTTTCTGGCCGCGACGCTCCTGATGGACGATATGAAGCGTGTTTACATGTATCATGGCGCTGAGCATAAAACCGTTTTTGCCTGGGAAAACGGACAGGAACTTACCGTCGAGAATGTTAAAAACTTTTCCACCCGTCACCCGCGCTGCGGCACGAGTTTCATTCTTTTTGTCATGATTGTTTCCATTCTGGTTTTTTCACTGCTGGGACGTCCTGATTTCATCCACCGCGTTATCTATAAAATATTGCTGCTCCCGGTTGTGGCCGGCATATCTTATGAAGCCATCCGTTTTACCGGCAAGTATCATCACTCCAGACTCGTCCATCTGCTCAGTTGGCCGGGATTGATGCTGCAAAAAATTACCACGCGCGAACCTTCCGATGATCAGATTGAAGTGGCTATCGCCGCCATGAAGAAAGTCATCTGATAGCCGTCGGAAGATTTCCGGAATTTTTCCTTAGGAAATGGTTCTTATCATTTAAACTGCACATAAGTTGTTGACTTTTCCGGTTAATTGGTGTAATTAATTAAACATATTCAAGATTTTCAATATTTCAACCAGGGGGAAGTCATTCATGTTTAAGCGCCTTACAATGATTCTGATTATTCTTTGTGCTTCAATTGCCTTGGTTTATCAACCCTCCGCCGCAAAAGAAGACACCGCACAGCTCAAATTTCGTAAAACGGCTATTACCAGCAATAAGTTATATACCTACACGGTTAAGGAAGGAGATGTGATTTCTACCATCATCAGAAAAATTCCCGGCGTCAAAGAAAAAGATATAGCCAGAAATTATCAGTTGATCAAAGAACTGAATCCGGACGTCCCTGATCTCGAAAATCTGGAGCCAGGACAACTGCTTGTCATTCCCGGAAAGCCCGAAATCGCGGCAGAAGAAACGAAATTAGAGCGGACACCAGCTCCCGAAGCATCCACTCCGAAAATAACACCCCCGCCGCCTCCCAGGGCGCCGGTCAAACAGGTTGCGGAACCGGCAAAACCCAAACCTGTAAAAACTTATGTTGCCGCCACGCAGAATATTCCGACCCCAAAAAAGATTTATAAAATAAAAAGAGGCGATACTTTATACAAGATCATTCGCCGTGAACTGAAGGCCAGTGAAAGCGACATCCCGTTAAATGTCAAATTCATTAAATCCATTAATCCGCATATTAGAAATGTGAATAAAATTTATTCGGGAACAATTATTAAATTGCCCGGAAAAACTTTATTTGTCAAAACACCTGATGATCTGCAACCGGTAACGCGCGAGATGACATCCAGTTTGGAAAAATCGTATCAACCTGAAAAAATAATCGAAGTCAAAGAAAAGAAAGTTATGCCTCCGGAGGCACGTCTGGCGGTTCTAAAGCAGGTGATCAGCCAGATGAACGGCACCATCGCAACAAGCGGAAATTACTATCTTCCCATACCGAAAGCCGGTCAGGTCACGATTGACTGTGCTCAAATGCCTGTTGTTGAGTTCGATGATAATACGACCGTCTTTATAGACCTGGAAAATCGCGCCCATGCCAATCTGAGAAGGATGATTAGCGACAACTGGACAAACTACTTCCTGGTTAAAGTAGATAAAGCCGATGACGTCATTTCTATTTTAAGAAAAGTGATTAACAGTACCAAAAACTACAGTATGATGAAAAGCGAGAAACCTTTAATCCTCGGCGCTTTACCTCCGGTCCAAATGGTTGTTGACTGGATCATCGCTAAATCAAACAGCACGCAACCGATTCAGGCCATACGCTCGATTGATGAAAATAATCTTCTCCTGCCCAAATCGGTTAAGAATTATTACCAGAAGAATGGTTTGATTGTTCATGAAATATCGGAGGAATCAGGAATGGTCGGGAAACCGGAAGAGCTATACTCATTACCGCCAATTCCTGTTTTTCCCAGAACTTCCGCTCAAGATTTTGCTTATGCCCTCGTGACAACCTTAGGATTGAACGCTGAGAAAGACGTCGATATTCAACTCTTCGACACCGTAAAAGACGGTTTTAACCTATCCATTAAAGCAGATGTTTTGGTGAACAAGGGTGGCCGGAAATATGTTGTCTATTCACAAGCTCTTTCTCCGCAATTCATCAACGCGTTAAAACAGGCGGGGAACGAAACCATTTTTGTCAGCGACTCTGCATCGCCTAAAAATAATTTGGAAAGTATTTTGAACGGTCTTCAAATTCCTTTTGCTTTCGGCAACTACACCTTTTCAGGACAGGTCAAAAACCAGGCGCCCTACACTTTAAAATTCGATGGCACCAGAATTAATCAGGATTTGTATGTGGTTGATTTTGATATTGACCCGGAATTACGCGGTCTGCTCAAAGAAGTGTGGTCCGTCAATATAGCCAAATATTGATGACGGCTCATGGTTAAAGCAATTGCCCTCTTTTCGGGCGGATTAGACAGCATATTAGCCGCGGAATTGGTGCGCAGGCAGAACATTGAAGTTCTTTGCCTGACCTTTACCACTCCCTTCTTTAATGCCCAAAAAGCGCAAGGCGCTATCCAACAAATTAATCTTCACCTATGCATTCAGGATATAACAGCAGAGCATCTGGAGATGCTTAAATCACCCCGCTATGGTTACGGAAAGAATATGAATCCATGCATCGATTGCCACACATTGATGCTGAAAATTGCCGGGAAAAAAATGGAGGAAACGGGAAGCGATTTCATTCTTACCGGCGAAGTTCTTGGTCAGCGTCCCATGTCACAAAATAAACAGTCCCTTTATGTAGTCGCCAAAAACTCCGGTTACCAGGATTATATTTTACGACCTTTGAGTGCCAAATTGCTAGACCCTATCAAGGCGGAACGGGAAAGCCGGATCGATCGCTCCCGTTTGCTTTCGATTCAGGGACGAGGCCGTAAGGATCAGATAAAACTGGCTGCCGATTTCGGCATTCGTGATTACGCGCCTCCGGCAGGAGGCTGTCTTCTTACCGATCCGATATTTTCCCTGCGGCTGCGGGATTTATTTACCCACCATGAAGATCGTCATTATCGCGACTTTGAACTTCTCAAATTCGGGCGCCATTTCCGTCTGAATGAAAGCTGCAAAATCATTGTCGGCCGGAATAACGCGGACAACGAGGCCATAAAAAAACTGGTGACGGACGATGATCTAATTTTCAAAATGAAAAACTTCCCCGGTCCGCTTGTTATCGTGCCTTATGGAAATGAGAACGCTGCGCAAAATGCCGCCTCACTTTGCGTCCGGTACAGTGATGCACCTGATGATACAGAAGAAGATGTGATTTATCAGTATCAGAACTCATCCAAAACGATCAGGGCTAAAGCAGCTTCAAAAGAAGATTGCCAGCAATGGATTATTTAAACCGAGTTGATCGTTGTAAATTTTGGACAACTAGTCGGTCATTTGATGTTCCGGTCGCAGTAGATCGTCAATCGTTTTGACCGGATTGAAAACAATCAACGGTGCCTTCACGAAAACGGTGTTCCACTTCGCCATGGCTCCATTCCAGAGGCCAGGCACTTCCAGCGCGTTGATCATTCTCCCCTTTTCATGTTTCCGTGAAATCAAATAAGCGTTATGATCAACATAATCGGCCAGTTTAAACTTCTGTCCCCGGTAATCTTTCAGACAACAAATCATGTCCACCGGATTAAAAAATTGCGCTTTCTCCCATAGGGAGACCTGTTCCGGATTGTTTTGCTCAACATGAATCTTCTCGACAATCTGCAGGGATTGCGTCCCATCTTTTTCTTTTACCCAAAAAGGACCACCCCCGGGCTCTCCTTCATTTTTCACCATCGCGCAGACGCGCAAAGGTCTGTTTAATTTTGATACCAGATAATTTTTTTTATCCCGGTGCGATTGCCCGTCAAAATCGTACGGAAAAACAATATTTAACTTCTCCGAACAGAAAGAAACGATTGATTCGATCTGCGAAGCGGTGATTTTCGATTTTTTTAATTGTTGAATGGCGGAAAATATTTCTTCCTGAAGACCAACAGCCAACCCGCCCATGATTTTCTTATAGGGAATGATTGCTTCCAAAAGCCTTGCCGGAGCAATGTTGTCAATGTTTTTCACAAAAATGAAATCTGCGTCTAATTGCTGTAAATTGTCAAGCAGGGTGCCGTGACCACCCGGACGGAAAACAAGATTTCCCCGGTTATCTCTAATGGGCAGATTATTTTCATCAACGGCAAGAATGTCCGTTGATGGTGACTGATCCGACAACGAGATTTTGTATTTTATCTGGTATAGATTTTCGTAGAAGGGCTGCGTCTCTTTTATTTTTTTAACGATATTTTTTTTATGTTCCGGAGAAACAGTGAAATGCAGATGACAGATGTTGTTTCTGGAGCGAACATAATGCGCGCCTTCCATCAGATGTTCTTCCAGCGCGGTACGCACATCCTCCTGTCCATACGAATGAAAATGAATGAGCGCCTTGGGCAGCCGGCCGTAATTCAATCCTTCCGGTGATAAAATATAATCCAGAATGTTTTTAATGTTTTTTTGTCTGACGTGTTGAGAAATCCGCGCGTCTCTTTGAATGAAGCTGTAGAAGGGTTGTTTTTTCAAACTGCGGAGAAATAATTGATTGCGTTGTGCAGACCCGAATCCTTGATCATCCATTACGTTAAACCATTCGGCAAACATGCGGCTTGCGGCGCCGGAAGCAGGAATAAATTTCACAAACCGATATTCGACGGATTTTTTTTCATAAAGCGCAATCCATCTTTTTCTTTGCGCCGGAGAAACGGATATAATCCCGTCATGCAACACACACGGTCTGTTCAGGTGGATATAACGCGGACCTTTCCGGTAAAGGGCCAGTTGCCGTTCCAGATCACTTAATTTCAGGCCACGTTTTTCTATCTGCCGAATATCTTTTCGGGAAAAAATAAGACTGTTTTGATTTTTCAATCTATTTTTCATAAGTTTTCAATAACATCAACACCAGGCATTGACAAGAAGAATCGTGGTCCGGTCTTCCTTGTCGCAAAATCAATGACTGGGGCTTGTTAAGATTTGACAAAACTGTTTTACACGAGTAAACATACCAGAAAGAGGAAGATATGTTCAACAAGCTCCATCCATCCATAAGAATTCTTTTAATGGTTGCCATCATATTGTTGATGGCAATCGCCGCGGAAGCGCGTTCTGATAATCATCAATCCGAAATACAAGCCCTCCTTCAGGCATTGAAAATTAAGGAACCGCTTCATTTCTGCAATGAACCGGTTCCTCTCGATGAAGCGGACGTTCAAGAGAGACTGGAAAGAGAACTGCTTATCGCTTTGAACGACCGCGACAGCGTCATTCTCTGGCTTAAGCGTTCCTCACGTTATTTTCCCTATATCGAAAAAACATTCAAAGAGCATTCCCTTCCTGATGATCTGAAATATGTGGTCATTGCTGAAAGTTCTCTGAAACCCCTGGCAACCTCTTCCAAGGGAGCCGTGGGTTTCTGGCAATTTATTGAAAGCACCGGTGACCGCTACGGCATGAAGATAACCAGCAACATTGACGAACGCCGCAATCTCTTCTCCTCCACCGGCGCAGCGATAAAATACTTCCAGGATCTTTATGCCCATTTCGGTTCGTGGACACTGGCCGCAGCCGCCTACAATATGGGAGAGGACGGTCTGAAAACGGAAATGCTCATGCAGAAAGAAAACAATTATTACCGACTGTATCTGAATGAAGAAACGCAGAGATATCTTTTTCGAATTCTTGCCGCAAAAATGATCCTGTCCGATCCCGCGAAATACGGTTATTCCTTAAAGGAAGACGATCTTTACAAACCGCTGTTGTTTGATACGATCGAATTAACCATCAGTGATCCTGTACCGATTCATGTCGTTGCCAAAGCGGCCAATACCTATTTTAAGGTTATTAAAGACCTGAATCCTCATATCAAAAATTATTATCTAAACGCCGGCAAATATAATATTTTAATTCCCCAAGGCGCTTCCTCCGGATTTGTGGAACGATATGACGCTTTGCTTAAGCAATATCAGGAAGAGAAGGAGAAATCTGTTTATACGGTCAAAAATGGCGATTCTCTTTATGTCATTGCCAAACGCTTTAACGTTTCGATCAAAGCCATTATGCTCTGGAATGGTATCTCCAACGGTAAGAATATTTCTCCCGGAGATAAACTGCTCATTTTTTCAGAATCGGAAAAACCAGCGTCTGCAGACAAACAATAATCCTTTCCTTTTGCATAAAAGGCAGGCTTTGTTTGTCGTCTTCCTTCATTCACAATGACTTGACAAATATCGCGTTTGTGTTTTAATCATTCATCAGGTTATTTTTAACATGACAGGGAACCATTATCCTATGACCATCACCGAAAAGATTAGCAGACTAAAAAAAGAAAAAAATGCCGTTGTGCTGGCGCATAATTATCAACTGCCGGAAATTCAGGACATTGCTGATTTCGTTGGTGACTCACTGGGGCTGAGCCTGCAAGCCGCAAAAACAGATGCTTCCGTCATAGTCTTTTGCGGTGTTCATTTCATGGCGGAAACCGCCAAGATATTATCGCCGCAAAAAACAGTGCTGCTGCCGGAAAAGAACGCCGGTTGTCTGATGGCCGATATGATTGACGCCGAGGGCTTGAAAGCTCTTCAGTCCGCTCATCCCGATGCGGTGACCGTTTGCTATGTGAACTCTTCCGCCGCCGTCAAAGCACTTTGCGACTACTGCTGCACTTCCGCCAATGCCTTGAAGATGGCCAGAAAAATTCTTGCCCAAAACCGGGATATTATTTTTGTTCCCGATCAAAATCTCGGGCGGTATGTTTCCGGGCAGCTAAATCATGATTTCATCCTGTGGGAAGGTTGCTGCCCCATTCATTCCGACATTACGCCGGAAGACATCCAACAGACCAGAAAGCTTCATCCTCAGGCAAAAGTGATCGTTCATCCGGAATGCAAACCGGCCATCACCGCCTTGGCCGACATTGTCTCGTCCACGGAAGGCATGACCCGCTATGTCAAGAATTCTCCGGACAAAGAATTCATCATCGGTACGGAAATCGGCATCATTCACCGATTGCAAAAAGAAAATCCGGAAAAGAGTTTCTATCCCGCTTCAGATCAAGCCGTCTGCGCGGACATGAAAAAAATAAATCTGGAAAAAGTTCTGTGGTCGCTGGAAAACATGTCTTATGAAATAACGCTGTCAACGGAAATCGCCGACCGGGCCAGACTTTCCATAGACAGAATGCTGCAAACCCTATAATTTTGAGAAAGCGTTATCGATTGAATTTCCGGAGATAGAATTTCATGAAGAAAAAAATAATTTCGACAAAGGAAGTTCCCGTCGCCGGACCCTATTCGGCAGCCGTGGAAGCCAACGATCTGATTTTTATTTCCGGTCAACTGCCTGTCCATCCGGTTACCGGCGAGCTGATTACTGACATCAAAAAGGCCACAAGACAGATCCTGATCAACATCCAGACCCTTTTGAAGAAGACAGATCTGGACCTTCGCCATATTGTCAAAACAACGATCTTTTTAAAAGATATCAAAGATTTTCAGTCCGTCAATGAAATTTATGCTGAGTTCTTTCCGCAAGACCCTCCGGCCCGCTCAACCGTTGAAGTCAGCGTTTTACCGAAAGGTGCACTGATTGAAATAGAAGCTATCGCAGTAAGAAATTAAACCCGTTTTCATGATAATTTTATGTCTGTCAAAAACGAAACGCTAAAATGCACAAATGATTTCAACCGCTCTTCCAGCGATCTGTCTATTTTGTCGGAAGAAATCATCTCCAAGGCAGGCGTCGGTCTGTATATCGTCCAGAAAGGTAAATTTGTTTATATCAGCGATCTTTATCAACAGATGACCGGCTATACGGATCAAGACCTGCTGGGGAAAAACTCTCTCGATTATATTCATGCCGACGACAGGGAAAAAGTCAGGAAACTGGCGATTAAATTTTTAAAAAAGGAGATCTCCGAACCTTACGAATACAGATTCATCAGAAAAGACCACGAACTGAGATGGATTCTGGAAACGGTTACGCCTATCGTTTATCAAGGTGAACGGGCGACGCTGGGCAGCTTCATGGATATCAACGATCGCAAAATGACCGAGGTCGCGCTGAGTCTGAGTGAAGAAAAATACAGAACCATCATTGAAAATATCGAAGACGGTTATGTTGAACTGGATCTCAAAGGCAACTTTATTTTTTTCAATGACGCGATCAGCAAAATGCACGGTTATCGCAAGATTGAGCTTTTGAGGTTGAACTATCGCGATATCATGGATGAAGAGAATGCCAGAAAGATATACGAAAAATACAACAAGGTTTTCAAGACGGGTGTTCCGGAAAAAGATTACGAGTATGAAGTCATCACCAGAGACGGACAGAAAAGATACCTGGAGACATCCATATCCGTGATTAAAAATGCCGCGGGACGGAATATCGCTTTTCGCGGCATTGTTCGCGACAGAACCAAGCATAAACAAAACGAAGAAGCATTGAGGCGCAGCGAGGAAAAATACCGGAGCATCCTGGAAAACATTGACGAAGGATTTTTTGAAGTCGATCTCAAAGGCAACTTCACGTTCTTCAATAACTCCACCAGCGTACTGTTAGGTTATTCCCAGGAAGAAATGATGGGCATGAACTTCCATCAGTACACCGATAAAGATACAGCGCGGGAAGTTGTTAAAACGTTTAACAGAGTTTACCAGACCGGCGAATCCGCCAAAGAATTCAATTGGCAGATTATTCGCAAAGACGGATCAAAAAGATATATCGAAACATCGATTTCTTTAAAAAAAGACTCTGCCGGCAACCCCATCGGATTTCAAGGCCTGACGCACGATGTCACAGAGCGCATTCATGCCGAACTTCAGAAGATGGCTGCACAGGAAGCGCTGCGTGAAAGTGAGGAAAAATACAGAAGTATCCTGGAAAATATTCAGGAAGCCTATTTTGAAGTCGATCTGGCGGGTAATTTTACCTTTTTCAATGATTCTTTGTGCAGAATTACAGGATGTTCGAAAGAAGAATTGATAGGCGCGAATTACGCGCAGTTCTCGGACAAGGAAAATTCGAAAAAAGTTTTTACGACCTTTCACAAAGTTTACACAACTGATCAGCCCACTGAAGGATTCGACTGGTTGATTTTCAGAAAGGATGGCACAAAAAGATTCATAGAAGCTTCCGTATCCATGAAAAAAGATTCTTCGGGCAGTCCATCCGGTTTTAAAGGAGTGATACGGGACATCACCGAGCGCAAAAGGATCGAGCAGAAGTTGAATTATATGGCCACGCACGACGCTCTGACCGGTCTGCCCAATCGGATTATGTTCAGTCAATTGCTGAACCAGGCCATTCAAACGGCAAAACGGAATAATAAGAATCTCGCTGTTTTCTTTATTGATCTCGATCGGTTTAAAATTATCAATGATACGCTGGGGCATGACGCGGGAGATCAACTTCTTCAGGAAATTGCCAAAAGATTCAAAGACGTCCTCAGGTCATGTGATGTGGTAGGACGTCTGGGAGGAGACGAATTCGTCATTCTCATTGAAGATTTTAATCATTTCCGGCTGATGAAAAATGTGGCTCAAAAAATACTTTCGGCCGCGATGAAACCCGTCGTGATTAGCGGCGAGGAATGTCGCGTCACAGCGAGTATTGGCATCAGTGTTTATCCGAATGACGGGTTGGACGAGCAATCATTAATGAAAAATGCCGACATTGCCATGTATTATGCCAAGGAAGAAGGCAAGAACAATTACCAGTTTTACAGCAAAGATATTAAATCTCAGTCCAATGAGCGCATGTTAATTGAAACAAATTTAAGGCGCGCCCTGGAACGCAATGAACTGTATTTGGATTACCAGGCACGTCTGGATTTTAAAACCAACACCATCACCGGCGTGGAAGCTCTACTGCGGTGGAATAACGAATACCTCGGGGCCGTGACCCCGACACAGTTTATTCCGGTCGCCGAGGAAACAGGATTGATCATACCCATAGGAAGATGGGTGCTCAAGACCGTCTGTTTACAGAATGTCGCCTGGAAAAATCAGGGATTACCGCCGGTTTGCATGTCGGTGAACCTGTCCCTTCGCCAACTGATGGATGACGGCTTGCTGGGCGATATTAAAGATGCATTGGATGAATCCGGCATGGATCCCCACCTGCTGGAACTCGAGATTACCGAAAGCATGGTCATGCACAATCCTACGGCGCTGATTTCGCTCCTGTGTAAAATCAAGGATATGGGAGTAAAACTGGCGATTGATGACTTTGGCACCGGTTACTCATCACTGGCTCAAATCAAACGATTCCCGATCGATACCATCAAAGTGGACCGGTCATTTATTCGTAATCTGACCGTGAATTCCGAAGATAAGGCGATGACGGAAGCCATTATCACCATGGGCAAATCCCTGAGCCTGACCGTCGTCGCCGAAGGTGTGGAAACACTGGCTCAGAAAGAATTTCTGCAGGAACATGTGTGCGACGAAATGCAGGGTTTCTATTTCAGCAAACCTGTTCAGGCCGATGAATTTGCCAAATTGCTGCGCAAGCACAAATCTTCCTGACGATATATTTTTTCAATGCATTCCATTCATTGTGCAAGGAATCAACTTTATTTTTCCGGAGATGATAATTCATGATTCGACCATTTTTAAATTTTCTTTTGAACAAAAAACTGCGCCTGTCCTTGTTGATCATAAGCATCCCATTGGTGTTTTCCGCCTGCGCTTTTTTGCGTCCGCCCTCCCCTCCCCCGGCAAAGCCGGCCAAGATCGCGGTGGTGTTGGGCGGCGGTGGTTCCAAAGGGTTCGCGCATATTGGTGTCCTCAAGGTGCTCGAAGCGCAGAAAATTCCCATTCACATGATCGTGGGAACAAGCGCCGGCAGTATCGTCGGCAGTTTATACGCCTCGGGCAAAACCGCTTTTCAATTACAGGATATCGCGTTGCGGATGGATGAAGATAATGTCATTGATTATAACTGGACCATCTGGACCGGCGGTTTGATCAAGGGCGACAAACTGGAAGATTTCATCAATGCCCATGTCAGAAACGCTCCGATAGAAAAACTCAAAATTCCTTTTTACGCCGTTGCGACCAATATCGCGACCGGCGAAGAAATCGTTTTTGGAAGAGGCAATACGGGCATGGCCGTGCGCGCCAGTTGCTCTGTCCCGGCAATTTTTCATCCGCTGAAAATCGGATCCAACACGTACGTGGATGGCGGCGTGGTCAGTCCTGTGCCTGTTGATGTCGCCCGCCGCAACGGAGCGGATATCGTTATTGCGGTGGATATTTCCAAAAGAATTATCAAAACGGTTCCCGACGGAATGGTCGAGTCCTTGAAAAAATCTGTCGATATCATGTATGCGCGCATCGCGGAATATCAGATTAGAAACGCAGATATCGTCATTCGTCCTGATATGAAAAATATCGGCTCCACGGAGATGGAAAAATTCAACGAAGCGATTCTGGAAGGCGAAAAAGCGGCAACCCTGAAGATGCCCGAATTGAAAATAATTATTGAAAATTTAAAACGGGAAGGAAGGCTTTAATTTTCCCTTCTTCGACTATAAAAAGACATGATCACAATCGGCGGCAGAGCGCATAATCTGGATGAAGTGATAACCGTCAGCAAATTGGGAATGCCTTTTATCGAGGTTTCTCTGGATGATCCCGCTACAGTTTCCGTCTGGCTTCCCCAACTCATCGAAATAAAAAATAAACATTCTATGACGTTTCTCGCTCACTATCCTAACGAAGACAATCCTTTCGATTTGGCCATACTGCGGGATAAATTTCTTCCCCGCATTAAAGCATTAATGGACATCTCAGAAAAACTGGGAATCAACAAAACCACCATTCATTTCTGGATCGATAAGCGCTGGGCTCCGGCAGATTTAATCCGCGACAAGATTGCTATTCTTTCCCGAATCGTGGATTACGGCAATGATTACGGGATAACCGTTTGCCTGGAGAATCTCAGCGAACGTGCCGAGAGTTTTGCTCCGGCTTTTGAAGCCATCCCGGATTTGAGAATGACGCTGGATATCGGCCATGCCCAGCTTCTGAGCAGACAAAACACCTCCTTTCGTTTTATCGACGAGCATTTTTCCCGTATCGCGCACATTCACGCGCACGACAATCACGGCGGAAAAAGTGTCAGAGATGATCTGCATCTCGCCCTGGGGGAAGGCTCTGTGAATTACAAGGCCATTTTCAAGACGCTTGTTGACAAGGGTTTCGATTCAACCATTACGATGGAAGTTAAAATCAAAGACATGCTGAAAACCAGACAAACACTGGAAGCTTGTATTTTGCAAACATAGAATATTCAGCTCAATTCCTGAAAATCCCGGGAATAGAACTATCAACAGATTTACAGACCGGCATCTTGTCCGACGTTCCTTGTTTAATTCTTTTTCAGAATATATTTCTTGAAAGTCCAGAGCACAAATAAAACCGTTACAACCATGATACCCAAAGCAGCCAGAGCCCATTTGGTGTTGGTTGCCAGTCCGGAAAGCGCCACGAGCAATGGCGTTGCCCGGTTCAGATCCGCCAGAAAATACAGATGCATCGTGTTTTCGAAAAAATCGCAGATCGCAGCCACAAAAGGTGTAAGAATAAACCCATTGAATTTGGGATTGACATTGTTGATTTTGAACGCTCTGGCGATGAGTAAACTTAAGAATATGCTGTACCAGACGGGGTGGAAATAATCGAAGTAGAAATGCCGGTAATACGCCGCTATTTCACCGGACGCTATCCACCCTGCGGCAATGGCCTTGAACTTTTCACTGCACATGGTGGTCTGCAAAGCAAAGGCATTCAGGGTGCCTAGTTGATGCAGGATCGAACCGATGATGATCTGTGATGTAAAATAAATGACGGCAAATAAAGCAATGAGGAAACTCGAATTGGATTTTTGGATAATCAGATTTTCGACTTTGTCTAACATATCCGTTCTCACTCCTCCTCAAATATGGCGCCGGAACTATTGATGGATAATATCAATTTACAGACTTAATGCGACGCATGGCATTCATTGTACGCCTGCAACATCCGGTTATACTCATTATACATAGATTGCATGACGTCCGCCTTCGCTTTCGCTTCTCCCGCGATCCGGTTATACCAGTGGCTTTTTTCGTTGTAGGCGTTAATTTTGACGTTTAGTTTCATAATTTTTTGGGCATTACCAGAGGTGTATTGCTGGTCTGTTTCGATAGCCTCTTTCTCCTCATTCAGTTCATTCTTCAAGCGGCTGAGCTGCTCCTGCAGGGAGGCTAATTCCGCTTTTTTCATTTCAATATCACGAAGCAGATTTTCCGGCGGTGCAACGCAATTTTTTTGCGCGACGGGCGGTGATTGCAGACCGAATATCTGCACGGTCACATACGTTTCCGTACCTTTCAAATTTCCTTTGGTAACCGCGGCACCGATTTCCTGAACCTCAGAGGATAAAATATTATTTCTGTGCCCGGGGCTTTGCATCCAGCCATCCACTATTTTCTGATTGGTATAATAATCACCGCTTCCGATATTCTCCGCGATGATTTTATACGGATAACCTACGCGTTGAGCAAGATCAGAAGCCTGCTCGCCGGCGGGTGAAACATGCGCAAAGTACTGTTTTTCCAGCATATCCCTGGCCCTTGATTCCGCGATCGAATTCAGGAGCTGATTTTCTGTCAGTGGAGGAAGTCCGTTATCCGCCCGCATTTGATTGGTGAGGAGAATCACGGCATCCCGCGTCAGGACTTCGCGGGAAACTGAAGGGTTGATTGTGTTGCTGCTATGAGGCATCTGCTGCGCCTGTCGAACCTGCTGCAAAGCAGACTCTCCGTTGTTCTTCATGGTTTGGAAGAAATCAAAAATCCTGTGTAGGTTGGTGATACTGACCACGAAGGCTATCACGGCAAGAGAAGCGATAACGATTCCATGTTTTTTCCAGAAATCAGATATCATGAGAAAAGTCCTGAACGAATGACCATTGAAACATGAAAGTTTATATATGACTGAAAAGTCGATTCATGGCGCGCTACTATGGTTTATACGACGTTGATGTCCTTTACATAGGGAATTTCCTGCACAAATTCAACTTCACGAGGAACTTTGTAACTGGACAGATAGGTTTTGCAATAACGGATGATTTCTTTCTCATCAGCGTTTTGACCTTCTTTCAGGACAATCTGCGCCTTCACGACTTCGCCGCGCATCACGTCTGTCTTGCCCGAAACATAGACTGCCCTGATGGCAGGATGCATGCTCAAAACCGTCTCCACCTCGCGCGGATACACATTAAAGCCACTGCTGATAATCATCCTCTTTTTCAGACCGGTGAGAAAAATATATCCGTCCTCATCCATGCGGCCCAAATCACCCGTGTGCAGCCACCCGTTTTGAATCACCGCGGCCGTGGCTGCTTCATTCTTATAGTATCCCTGCATGACATTATCGCCCCGGACGACCAGTTCTCCGATGGTATTGCGCGGTAACTCTTCGCCATGCTCACCGACAATTTTAATCTCCACGCCGGCGATCGGAATACCTATCGAACCGATTTTCGGAGCAGGATCCAGCATATTAAAAGAACAAACGGGAGATGCTTCCGTTAAGCCGTAACCTTCAATCGCTTCAACCCCGAATTTCTCTTTGAAGAGTGGCAGAAACTCAGGCGGAATGGGCGCGCCGCCGGTGATACAGACTTGCAGAGAACTGACATCGAATTTTGAAGCTTTTTCATAAAAGATCATTCCTATAAAAAGTCGCGGAACGGCGGCAATATAGGAAATTTTTTCTCTTTCAATAGCGCTGAAAAGACTGTCCATCGTTAAACGATCCATCATTACCATGGAACAGCCGGCTCGAACGGCCAGCAGCATATTTACGCTGGCGCCAAAAGTGTGAAACAGCGGAATCAGCGCGAGCACGACATTATCCGGCGTTCTCTTTAAAGTGGATTGAATCACTTCCGCCTGCGAGCATAGATTTTTATGCGTCAGAACGGCACCGAGCGGTTTGCCCGTCAACCCCGCCGTGTAAACGATCACGGCCGGATCTTCAGGAACGATCTCTGGTGGAATTTCCGGAAAATCTTTTATATCCCTCTGTTCAACAAGCTCCTGATTCTGATTAAGCGCATCAATTGCTATCACCCGCCGGCAGGATAATAATTGATCTCTGGCTTCATCATATTTCTTAACCTGAGATGTCTGCGTAATTAAAAGTTTTGCTTCTGAATTGTTCAGCAGATAGGTCAACTCATAAGGCGTTGATGAGGTATTCAGAGGAACGACAACCGCGCCGGTTTTAAGCACTCCAAAGTAACTGTACACAAACTCGGGAATATTGGGGAGCATCACCGCCACTTTATCGTCCTTGCCGATACCGGAGTTTTTCAGCAACCCGGCAACAGCATGGACGGCCTGATGCAACTGCCTGTAGGTAATGTATCGTTTATCTGAAATTAAGGCCGTGCGATCAGCGTATTTTTCAACGGTGTTATCCAGTATTTGATTCAGATTAATGATCCTGTTAACCTCCTTTGGATTTGCCGGTCACTTAACATAACAATCATTTTTTTTTCAAGTAAATACTTAGACCGCTTCATCCACACCGGCAGAGATCATTTGACTCACTGCATCCTTTCAGCCCCGGGATCATTGAATCAGCTTTTTCAGATTCCCATGTTCGTCAGATAGTTGCAGAAGGCGTTGATGACTCCCACCAGCCTGGGATGAGAGACTTCAAAACCCTGAATCGATGACGTCAGACCTTGAATGGACAAATCAAACAAATCGGAACTCTTTTCACTGCGTGTGGCTTCATGGGCAGACAACTCGGCAAATCTGGCAATGCTTTCCGCATGTTCCTGGTGTGTCTGCGAAAGATCGGTAATTTCCGTCCTCAATGATTTCAGAATCGTCAACAATTCCGCCCTGTCACTTTCTTTCACTGTTGCGTTCTTCTTGAGTTTTTCTTCCATTTTATCAAGACGTTCTTGAATCATATCTGATAACCTTTCTGATGGCGTTCATGATTGAAAAATTCCACCCACTTCCTTTATTTTTAAAATAATCCTTTGGATGCCCTTGTGTCAATATCACTACCACAAAATCAGAAACTTGAAAATAAGGATTAAAAAATCATGGATTAATTTACATAGTCGTCGCACATATCGATAACTATTGAACTTTTTACAATGCTAAAATTTATTTTTCCATCCCTTGACATCTTCTATATGTTGTGTTTAATAAACATACCTCATACAATATATAGTGCTTAATATATTCAATCATTTATATTTTAAGGAATCATACTTTATGGAAAATAAAACTTTTACACCCATCATCCCGGAATTAACGCAAAACGCCACCACCGTTCTGGAACGACGTTATCTCAGGCGTGATAAAACGGGAAAACTTCTGGAAACTCCCGCGGAAATGTTTCGACGCGTGGCGGAAACCATCGCCGCCGCTGATAAAAAGTTTAATAAAAAGGCCGATACCCATAAAATGGCCGAGGCATTTTACGCCATGATGGCCACTTTGGAATTTCTTCCCAATTCACCGACATTAATGAATGCCGGGCGTGAACTGGGACAGTTATCCGCCTGCTTTGTGTTGCCCGTGGGCGATTCCATGGAAGAAATATTTGACGCGGTAAAATACACCGCATTAATTCACAAATCCGGAGGCGGCACGGGTTTTTCTTTTTCCCGCCTACGTCCCGCCAACGATGTTGTTTTAACCACCACAGGCATTTCCAGCGGTCCTATTTCTTTCATGCGGGTTTTTGATATCGCCACGGAAACCATTAAACAGGGCGGTACCCGGCGTGGCGCCAACATGGGCATTCTGCGGGTTGATCATCCGGATATTATGGATTTCATCATGTGTAAGGCTGACAAAAAACAACTGAATAACTTCAACATCTCCGTCGGTCTGACCGAAGCGTTTATGCAAGCCGTTGAAAAGGACGAAAATTATGATTTGATCAACCCCCGCGATAAACAGGTTGCCGGACATCTCAACGCGCGCAAAGTTTTCAACCGGATCATCAACCAGGCCTGGGAAAACGGCGAGCCGGGCATTGTCTTTCTTGACAGACTCAACCGGGATAATCCGACACCGGAGGCTGGTGAAATAGAATCGACAAACCCCTGCGGCGAGCAGCCACTCCTTCCTTATGAGTCCTGCAATCTGGGATCCATTAACCTCTCCAAGATGGTCAAAGGTGGAAAAATTGACTGGACGAGACTGAAGGAAATTGTTCACCTAGCGGTCCATTTTCTGGATAATGTAGTTGAAGTCAACAAATACCCGCTTCCCCAGATCGCCCAGATGACCATGGCCAACCGTAAAATCGGGCTCGGTGTGATGGGCTGGGCGGACATGCTGATTAAACTGGGCATACCGTACAACACCGACGAAGCAATTGAACTGGCCGAAAAAGTGATGAAGTTTATCAATGACCAGGGACACATCGCTTCACAGGAACTGGCCAAAAAACGCGGTCCCTTCCCCAATTTCAAAGGTTCCATCTATGATAAAAAAGGGCAGCCGCCACTGCGCAATGCCACGGTAACCACCATTGCTCCCACCGGAACTATCTCGATCATTGCCAATTCTTCTTCCGGTGTCGAACCGCTCTTTGCCGTTTCTTACGTGCGCCAAGTGATGGATAATGATATTCTGGTGGAAGTCCATCCCTACTTTGAATCCATCGCCAAGGACCGGGGATTTTATTCGCCGGAGCTCATGCAGCGGATTGCCGAGAACGGAACCCTGCACGACATGGAAGAAATTCCTGAAGATATCCGCAATTATTTTGTCACCGCGCATGAAATATCACCGGAAGTTCATATTAAAATGCAGGCGGCTTTTCAGAAATATACAGACAACGCCGTGAGTAAAACCGTCAATTTTAAGAAGGAAGCAACCGTCCAGGATGTCGCCCGGGTTTATGAGCTCGCCTATAAACTGGACTGCAAAGGGGTCACGATTTATCGTGACGGTTCCAGAGATCAGCAGGTCTTAACCAAAGGGAAAAAAGATGAGGTAAACCTCCATGAAGAGGCCGAACGTGAGAAACAGATTACAAAACGCGAACGTCCGAAAATCCTGAAAGGCTGGACTTATCAGATGCAGACCGGTTGCGGACCGCTTTATGTGACGATTAACGAGGATGACAAAGGTTTGTTTGAACTGTTCACCACCATGGGAAAATCCGGCGGATGCGCGGCATCTCAGAGCGAAGCCATCGGACGCATGGTATCTTTGGCCTGGCGCAGTGGATTGCAGTCCCGGCAGGTGATCAAACAACTTCAGGGCATCTCCTGTCATTCCCATTCCGGTTTCGGAGAGAACAAGATTCTATCCTGTGCGGATGCCGTGGCCAAGGCCATTCAATCTCACAATGAAGCAAACGGCGGCAAGGTACAGCACCATAAAATTGTTTTCCGCAAGGGCGCCTGTCCGGATTGCGGTGGAATTGTTGAACACGAAGGGGGTTGCGCGGTTTGCCGCATGTGCGGCTACAGTGAATGCGCTTAATGACACCCAAATTTCAGAAACGAATACCCTAAATACCCTGAAGGGCACTATAGGACGAGCGGGGTAATTGTGGGTCTCATTCCCCTCCCTTGGACTATTTTTCAGCACGCTGTGGTGAAAAGCAATTGTGCCTGTCTATAATTTTTGACTCGCATCCTTGATGATTTTCTTCTTTCTGCAAAACAACATTCTTGTCATGCTGGCCCATCATGTTGTGACAAGTCGTTGTATCCGATATGATGCTGGTCAGCTTCGTTGGATATGACTTTTAATAAAAGCTGCGATTTCTTCTGTCGCTGTTTTGGCTTCAGGCAGCCTTACGACGGAATGGAAAACGTGAAAAAGGTCTTCCCATTCCTTCAGCACGCAAGGTACATTTGCCTTTTTTAGCGCTTCGGCCATGCGTCGCGAATCGCTGAGCAGCATTTCACTGGTACCCACGTGAATCAGCACCGGGGGGAGACCTTTCAAATCCGCAAATAAGGGAGAAATGAGAGGCGAACGCAAATCGGCGTTACCGGCGTAAAGTTGCGCCATATAACTGATGTTGGACGCGGTGAACATCGGATCAACATCGGCTTTTGTTGAAATAGTTTCTCCGGTCATGGTCAGATCGACCCATGGAGAAATGACAAAAGCGGCCGCGGGAAGAGGTTCGCCGTTTTCTTTGAGAGCAATCATGGTCGCGAAGGTCAGGCCGCCTCCGGCTGAATCACCGCCGATGACAATGGATTGCGCCGGCACACCCTGTTGAAGTAACCAGCGATATGAGGCAACCGCGTCCTGAACCGCGGCGGGATGAGGATTTTCCGGGGCCAGACGATAATCAACTGACAAAACTCTTACCTGACTCATTTCACTTAAGACGCCGGTAATGCCTTTGTGCGTCTGTGACGAGCCCATGGAGTAAGCGCCGCCATGCAGATAAAAAACAGTTTCCGGACCCTGAACACCAGCCGTTTTAATCCACATTGCATGCGGACCTCCGGCATGAACCTTCTCGACTGTGCATCCCTCCGGAGGTGGCGAAAACAGCATCAAATCAGCCATTCCCTGTCGGCACAGTTCTATCGGGATTTCATGAATGTTGGGTATCTTCATTCTGGCCATTGCGGCCATCACATTTTTCGCTTCCCGGCTGATCATATCCTTCCCTTTCAGACTGTTATTCATTCATTCGTTTAATATTTATCAAATTCCCTTGGCTGTAAGGTATTGCACCGCTTTTTCAAGACCGTCAAGCGTCAGTTCGAACATCGGGAAGACCTGTCCGATGGTTTGCACGGTCCGGCTGTAATACCATTCGTTAGACGACATGGGATTTAACCATACGCTGTGACGGAAAGTCTTCGCCATAAATCTCAGACGTTCAATACTGGTGCCGCTTGGTTTGGCGTCGATGTAGATAGCGCCGTTGGGATGCATCAGTTCGTAAGGCGCCATATTCGCGTCTCCGACAAATATGACACGGGTTTCCGGATCCCAGCGGATAAATTCGTCAACTTCCTGCGGCTTGTAATATCGTTGCGGATCAGCCCACACCCGGCTGTAGATGGTGTTGTGAAAAAAGAAAATTTTCAAATCCTTGAACTGCGAACTGGCGTAATGAAAAAGTGTTTGAACGACTTCAATGTAGGGTTCCATGGACCATCCGCCGTTATCAATCAACAGCATCACCTTCAAACGATCCGTGAGGCGCCGGTCAAATATTATTTCAATTTCTCCGGCGTTGCGCATGGTTTCGTAGATGGTCTTGTCAATATTCACAACATCTTTCGGACCCGTCGGCGCCATCCGCCTCAGTCGTTTCATCGCTTCTCCCATTTGAATCTGGGTGAGAGGCCCTTCCTGCGAGTAATCCCGGTAACGCCGATCCAGGGCAACCTTAATGGCTGAATGGTTTCTGGATTCCCCGCCGACTCGCATGCCTCCGGGATGAACACCGGAATGCCCCGTGGGTGATGTTCCTCCGGTTCCGATCCATTTATTGCCGCCGTGATGAGCTTCGGTCTGTTCCTTGAGGCGTTCCAGAAAATACTGTATCAACTCATCGGGCGTCATTTTTTTCAATTTATTGACGTCAACGCCCAAAGCATCAGCCAGACTCTGTGGATCCTGCAACCACTCTTCCAGCAACGTGCGGGCGACTTCCGTTAATTCTATCGTTGTCGGGTCTGCCAGAGAAGCGTTTTTAAAATGATGGGCAAAGATCTGATCGTAAATATCGAAATAACGTTCACTCTTCACCAATACCGTGCGGGCAACGGTGTAAAAATCATCAAGGGAATGAACAAGACCATGATGCATGGCCTTTTGCAGACGCAGGAAAGAAGTCGGAGTGACAGGAATACCGCGATCACGCAACGTATAAAAGAATTGCACAAACATACTCTAAGCCTTAACCACGCGATTTGACACCCTGCAGGTATGCTTGTTGAAGATCTGCGCTTTTCTTAAAGAGTACTCCAAGGAAAGGCACCCGGCCTTGAGAAAGCGCCTTGGGCTTGAAATCCGGATCGCTTTTCAAAGCGCGGATCCAGTTGATTAATTCACGCGTGGCCGGTTTTTTCTCAATTCCGCGTAATTCCCGCAAGCGATAAAAAGAGCTGATGCAGATTTTCATCAGTTCTTCGTCGAGTTTGGGAAAATGTACTTCCACGATCAGACGCATCATATCCGGGTCGGGAAAGGCGATATGGTGGAAATTACAGCGTCCGAGGAACGGATCGGAAAGATCCTTTTTCGCGTTGGACGTAATGATAATGACCGGACGATTTTTAGCTTTGATGGTTTTATCGATTTCGATGATGTCAAACTGCATCTGGTCCAGAACATCCAGCATATCATCCTGGAAATCCGCGTCAGCCTTGTCAATCTCATCGATTAAAAGAACTGTTTTCCTGTCAGCGACAAAGGCCTGACCGATCTTGCCCATTTTAATATAAGCTTCGATATCGCTGACATTGCGTTTGGAATCGCCGAAACGGCTGTCATTGAGACGCGTCAGCGTATCGTATTGATATAGCGCCTCAATCAGCTTCATACTTGATTTTACGTTTAAAACAATCAACGGCATTTGGAGACTTTCCGCAATGGCGTGAGCCAGCATGGTTTTTCCTGTACCCGGTTCTCCTTTCAGCAAAAGGGGCATTTCCAAAGACATGGATACATTGACAATTTTGGCCAGTTCATCGTCCAGAACATATTTGGACGCGCCACTGAACCGGGGATTATTTTTTTCTGATGACATAATTCAAACTCCTGTTGGCCTTTTTTTGAGACGCAAAACGCACATCAAGGGCCGATTAGTAAATTTTCTACGTGTTTTGTTATCCGATTCTACCGGAAATTGCCAGACGTTTTTGGTTGTGAGGCTCAAATTTAAAAAACGAAGTCAATTTAAATATCCCGCTGGAGCAATCATCCCGATTGCTTCGAAATGTTTCGATTCAAACTGCAAGTCTGAACCAGCTTCAAAACCGGACAGTTTATGTGCTACAATACCGGACAAATCATTTGCTCCTTACATATCTCATATAAATTGTTGACAAACAAACCTATATTCAGTATTATTAACCGCACTATAAAAAGGATTATTAAAAATGCCACAAACCATTACAGCAAATGAATTAAAAACAAAAGGCGTATCCGTGCTCACCGATGAAACAGCAGACGGCATGGAAGTCATCATTACGGTTCGGGGGAAAAACAAGTTTGTTGTTCTACCTATGGAGAAATATAATTATTTACGGGAATGCGAACTGGAAGCGGCGCTTCTGGAATCAAAAAGAGATATTAAGGAAGGAAAGTTTGTTAAAGAGTCCGTGGAAAAGCACATCAAGAGACTAACGCGTGGCTGAAATATTATATACTGACAGTTATTTAAAACGAGCAAAAAAATTTATTAAAAAGCATCCCGATTTAGTATCACAATATGGGAAAACGTTAAAGTTGCTGGAAATCAATCCCTACCATCCGTCACTAAGATTACACAAGCTTCGCGGAAAATTGTCTGAACTGTATGCGGTCTCCATAAATATTTCTTATCGAGTTACCATTATTTTCCTGATTGAAGATGATAGGATAATACCCGTCGATATCGGCAGTCACGATGAGGTTTATTGACGTAAGACTATTCAGAAGTGAAACAGCGCTTGAAATTCAATTATTCCGGTTCAAGTCCTCCCGCTGGTTCAATCGTCCTTCGATTGAACCAGTTGTTCCTTTAACTACAACCAAACCGCCGGGTTCAATCTGCATGCTTGAACCAGCCTATGAGAAATCATTTTGATTGCTCCGAAACATGTCGGTTCTGGCTGCAAGCCTGAACCAGACCCCAGTATTTCAGTATTTTAAAGAAGGCCTTTTGTTAAACCACGGCTGTGCTTTTTCCAGTTGCGATGCGAGCCTGAATAACGTGGCTTCGTCGCCGAATGGAGCGATGAACTGGACGCCGCAGGGCATGCCGTTTTCATCCCATTGCAGGGGGATGTTCACTGCCGGTTGTCCGGTAAAATTAGCCAATTGGGTGAAGGGTGTTTTGGCAAGCGTCTGGATGGCAATCTGATTGACCATTCCGGAAGCTTTGGCCAGTGAACCCAATCCTAAAAAACTGATGATTTCCATAGCTGCCTTTTCATACGATTTCGGCAAAAGCTCCCCTATGTTTGCTGCCGGATAAGCCACCGTCGGGGTAAGATATAAATCATATTTCAGATGGAATTGTCCCATGACCCGTGCGGCAATGTCCCATTCCCGCATGGCCTCCACAAACTCGGCCGCGCTGTAACAATGACCAAGCTTGCCGAAAAACCAGGTGGTGATTTCAAAATCTTTCCTGCCGACTTTTTTTCCCAGGACATTTTCAGCTAATTTGATATCCGCGGCATTTTCTCCGAAATACAGGATAAAATAGGTATGAGCCAGCTTGACACCGTCAATATCGGGGCTGGCTTCTTCGACCTTATGCCCCAAGTCTTGCAGTAACCGGGCCGTTTTCAGAACAGCATTTTTACAGTACTCATGAGTTCCCGTACCCAGGGGAGATTCGGTATTGAAGGCGATTTTCAGGGAACCGGGGTCCTGCTTTATTTCTTCACGGTATGGTTTTTCCGGAGATTTTATGACATAAGGCGCACCGGCATCAGCTCCGGCAATCGCATCCAGAATGGCAGCGCTGTCGCGGACCGAACGTGTCAGGACGTTTTCCACGGTGGCCCCCTGCCACAGTTTCCCGAATTTAGGACCTGTCGGTGTGCGGCCTCGTGTCGGCTTTAAACCAACCAGTCCGCAATAGGAAGCCGGAATGCGAATAGATCCGCCTCCGTCTCCCCCCGAAGCCAACGGCACAATTCCCGCAGCCACGGCCGCAGCCGACCCCCCGCTCGACCCGCCACACGTTTTTTCAATGTTCCAGGGATTGCGCGTCGGACCGAACAATTCCGGCTCCGTGATGCCCATCAAACCGAATTCCGGCGTATTGGTTTTTCCCAAAGTCACCAAACCGGCTGCCTTGAAGCGTTTCACCAGTTCACTGTCGAAGTCGGGAACATAATCCCGATAAGCACGACAGCCCCAGGTTAATTTCACCCCGGCGTAGGCACCGATTAAATCCTTCAGAAGAAAAGGAACACCCGCGAACGGGGCGTCAGACAAAGATTTCCGGGCAACTTCTCTGCCGATGTCAAACATTGGAGTCACGACCGCGTTGATGACCGGATTTATCTTTTCGATCCTTTTAATCGCTTCTTCACAAAGCTCAAAAGGAGAAACCTTTTTCTCACGGATAAGCTCTGCCAATCCCAGACCGTCATATTGATCATATTCAGCAAAACCAGCCATATTATCTGCCTCCTTTGATTTTCATATCATAAAATCGAAGATCGTGGATATGTTAAAAAACCGCTGAGGCTGGAGCAATCTTGCAGATGGCTCCTAATATTTCGGTTCAGGCTGAAAGCCCAAACCAGTTCACAATCTGCCTCCTGACGCTGCATTACACAACATAGATATACTGATTTGCATTTTTAATTTTCAGCCGGATAACCGGTGATGTCTTTTATTTCCTTGAACAGAGGCTTCAGTTGTCGGTACATTTTCAGATAAACTCTTTTATAAAGATTGTCATAAAGACTGTGATTTTCTTTTATCGGCTCAAATATTCGTCCTGTTCTTGTCATCGCTTTAACCGCAGACGGGAAATCGGAATAAATTTTCAGACCGACTGCCGCGTCAATGGCCGCGCCCAGTGCCGAAGTCTCGAAAGTATGCGGACGTTCTGCCGCCATTCCAAATACATCCGCCGTAATCTGCATGGCCGCGTCGCTTTGCGATCCGCCACCGGAAACCTTGAGTCTTGTCACAGGTACTTTTGTTTTTCGTTGTGTCAATTCTCCCCCTTCCCGCAAACCATAGACCAATCCTTCCAGTAAGGCCCGATAAAGATAGGCCCGGCTGTGTACGTCGCCGAAACCGATAACCGATCCCTTCGCGAAAGAATCAACTTCTCGGCCCGGTGTCCAGTAGGGCTGAAGCATCAGCCCTTTCGAACCGGCCGGCACATCCTTAATCAACGAATCAAAAAATTTTTCCGGAGGCTCATCCGTTTTCTCAGCCAGCATGCACTCCTGCAGGCCGAATTCCTCCTTGAACCAGCTGACCATCCAGAATCCCCGGAAGATCGAAACCTCGGTGTAATAGGTATCCGGAACGGACGCGGGAAACGGCGGAATCATCGGATGCAGTTCAACATATTTTGGAGTGGGCACATCGAAGGTGGCGATGGTCCCGAAACTGAGACACCCTGTTTCCGGCGTAAGACAGCCGGATCCGAGGATTTCGCAGCCCTTGTCTGATCCGGCCGCAAACACCGGCAAGCCCTCCGGTATGCCGGTTTCGGCAGATGCTTTTTCTGTAATCTTGCCCAATATTTCAGAAGGTTTGACCAGAGCGGGCAGTTTCTCTTTTTCCACCTTGAAGATCCACCATTTAAAATCAAACTTTCCAGCCCACTGATAGGTTTTATTATCAAACGGCAAATAGCCGACATTATTCCCGGTCGAATCAATAAACTCGCCTGTGAGCCGATAAGTGAAAAATCCGGACAGCACCAGATATTTATGTGTTTTTTCCCAGATGTCCGGCTGCTGCTGGCAGATCCAGTTGGCCTCGCATTCCTGAATAACGTTCTCCAGCGTATCCAACAGCTTGACCGTTTTCAGAACCGGACGAAGCGCCGCCGGCAGTATCTTTCTGGAATCCGCTTTTCTCTGGTCGAGCCAGATGATCGCCGGCCGCAGTGCCTTGCCGTCCTTGTCCACATTAATCATCGTGGCCCGCTGAGTCGTCAGCGTGACGCCTTTTAGATTTTTTTTAAGAGCAGACTGTTCCCGCAGCAGTTGATTTGTTGTTTTACAGAACACGTCCCAGTAGTAATCAGGCTGCTGCTCCGCCCAACCGGGATGTTCGGAAAAATAGGGCTGAATGGGAGTTTTCACGATATGCAGTATGTTTCCCTCTATATCGACAAGAGCAGCTCTTATGGATTGCGTACCGGCATCTATGGAAAGGATTAATTCATCCGCTTTCTTTTTTTGCTCTGACATATGCACCTCGCTATATTGAATATCTTTTAAGGTTTAAAAAATTGTCCCCTAATGTTCCATTATATCAAAGGAACAATATTGGCCCGCGAACCCTTGAGCTTGGCCATGATCAATGGCGCCACGGATTGAATGATGCCTACTCCCGCCAGACTTATCTGATTGACCTTCATTTGTTTACACAGGCCATAGACAGTCAGGGCCAGGTTATTGCAACCGGGACTCATTGTAACATTTTTTTTACCCAACCGTGTTTGCAGCATAACACCATAATCCTGGATAGCACAACTTCCGGCAATATGCACCCGGCCGGTAATCTTATCGATATCCTTTTTATCGATACCCTTACCCATTAAAATCGTAAAACCTCCCTTGCCCTCATGGTCACGATAGAGCATCTCGACAACGGTTTCCGTATTGCACCTGCAACCTTCCTTACAACATCGCTCCTGGCCACGAAGGAAAGTAATATCAGGGGGGTAATCATCCAGTAATTCGCAGGTAAGTTTTTTCCGCCGGGTATCAAAAAGTTCTTTATGGACTATGTCAATCTTTTCGATGTCACTCTGACCGATACCCGTGGCAGCGGAGAGTTCCAAATGTTTAACATCTTTCAATGTAAACCCCATCATGGACGCGCCAACGACATCCACAGCCAGAGGATCAGGACCGCCAATCAGCACATCCATGGGCACCACACACCTGGAAGCATTAAAGGTCGACGGATAGTGACCGTGGGTTGTGGCAATAAGACCGTCTATCAGGGCGAAATCAGGACGCAGTACCCGGTAAATGTCGGCAAATTTCTGATGAAGGCGATAATTGTGATCAGCAATGCGGCTGTTCTGATGAACAAGTCCAAACTGATTTTTAATAGATAATGTAACCTGCGACATGGAGTGGGTTTTCAGTTTCGGCAAAGAAAGATAAAAGTTTTCAGCACCCTGTTCGATGAGCCGTTCGAATACAAAATGCGATATATCTATAAATTCCTCAATCCCTTCTAAAAATATGGGAATGGGAGGTGTTTCATCAAGATAAACTGGAATTGCACCGGTCTCCCTGCAGACGTTCAGATACCCGATGGCCTTAAATACCAGGCGTGTAAAATTCGCCTGGGTGCAATTTTCGATGACATATATCTTGCGGGCGCCGCATTTCTTAAAATAAATGATGGTCTGGCGCAGAACCTCCGGATCGGTATAGACATAAGGTTCCAGACCGACAGCATTGACTTTGATGTAAACATCCCGGCTGGAACGAAGAAATTTCCCGCCGCCTCCGAAATGATCAAATATTTTACATATGGCGTCAGCAACGCCCGGCTTTGTATCAGAGACAACAACTTCAACCTTGCTTTTTTCTTTGGAATCCTCCATGTCCATGCCCTCCGCCTTATCACGATCCAAAACGCGAGATCATGGTCAGCATCGCCACCTGAATTTAATCCAACCCCAGCTGACCGCCCGGATTCATAATGTTATTCGGATCGAAATGTTTTTTCAGCGCCCGTAAAACGTCCATTTGTTCCTTTCCAAGATGCTGTTCCATCCAGGGCCCGATCATACGACCGACGCCGTGATGATGACTCAGCGAACCGCCGTATTTTTGAATATTGTCAATGATTCCGCGCTGGAATTTCCGGAATTCTTCAGGATCGTTCATTTTCGCGATGAAAATAAAATAAAGATTGGTCCCCTGCGGGTAAAAATGAGACGCGTGCGTCATACACATGGTCCGCGGGCGACTTTTAATATATGAACGGACACCTTCATGCAAACGATGAAGATTTTCCCAGGTCACGGCAGCTTCCAGAGTATCGATTAGAATACCATAATCACCCAGATCCTCACGCATATACGGTTCTGTATAGCGGGTACGTTCCCATTTTTTTGCCGCGTAACCGGTAAGCGACATCGCGCCGTGTTTTTTCGCGATCGCCTTGATCTTGCGCGCCACGAGTTTCGCATAATCCCGATCGCCCTCGACATTGCCCAGACTCAGGCAACGTTGCATGGATTTAAAACCTTTTATCGTAAGAAACTTGTCCACGATGTCCGGCATGCCATAAAGTTTCAATCCTCTGTCCGTCTCCTCCGGATCGGAAATCCGATAAATAGCGGGCCTGCCGAATTCCGATTGCATGATTTCACGGCTGGCATTGACCGCGGCCTCCCACGTCGGATACATAAAACTGAAACGCTGACGATTCTCCGGCATGTAGCGGAAGATTTTCATGGTAACCTCCACCAGAATGCCAAACACCCCTTCGGAACCTTTCATGATGTCGTTTATTTTGGGCCCTGTTGCGGTCGCCGGATAATCCAGTGTTTTAAACGTACCGACAGGTGTTACATATTCCTGGCTGAAGACAATATCGTACGCATCGCCGTAATAGGTCGAGGCCTGTCCGGACCCCAGTGTTACAACCCAGCCGCCCACCGTTGAATATTCAAAGGACTGCGGAAAATGACCGCAGGTGTAACGATGTTTCGTTTTAAAGAGTTCCGGCGCCCGATTTAGAGCTTCTTCATACGCCGGACCAAACATCCCCGGTTGCACCCGCGCTGTCTGGTTGAGTTCATTGACGTCCAGTAGTTTGTTCATGTGCGTGCTGACCACCAGAGAAATGCCGCCCTTGGCAGGACGACAGCCAAAATTCACAGAAGAACCCGCACTGAATACCGTGATGGGGATGCGCTCCTGATGGCAATACTGCACCAGCCTTTGCACATCATGTTTATCGCGCGGATGAACCACAACATCCGCCACTTCATGAATGATGCCGCTGCGCAGCTCCAGCATTTCTTCCGTGGTCTTTCCTGAAGCGTATTTAACACGACTGTAGTCATCGAGCGAAACATTTTCACCACCCACGATGTTCCGGATATTGTCAATCTGCTGTGGCTTCAGCGCCGGAGAACGGTTTAACGAAACCTTTTCCAGCCCTTCCCTGCCCTTTGCAGCAAAATCCTTGTCGCTCAAATGGAAATCCTGCTTGATCATTTTGTACCAAGCATCACTGGGATGCTTGAAATGATTGGGATCGCCATATTTAAAAACAGACCGGTAACTTTCCGCGGCCGGAGCCTTCTCCGTCCAATCCGGCCGGAAATTCTTGGAATCCATCAGCATGTCCTCCTTCTTATCATTTTTACTTTTTATTTCAGTCCGGCAATTTCAGAACATTGAGTGTATCCGTTATTTCCTGTTCCACTCTTGCATTGTCCCAGCCTAATTCTCTGGCGGCCACTTGCGCGACTTTGCGTAATACATCTTTGCCGGGGTTGCCCAGGGTACCAATGCCGGTCCGACGCATGACGATATCGGATAATGTGCGAGCCATTTCGTGACGCACGGCGTAAACCACCTGCGCCATAATTTCGCCATCATCGTTTAATACTTCGGCAAGAGACTGATCCTGACGTGCCAGTTTGACGACCTCCGCGCATTCCGTTCCGTAATGACGGCCAAGATAATCCCTGGTCGATTTGCCGAAATCATCATTCTCTTTTTCAACCTGAGAAAAGAAAGCGCACAGATCTTTTATCTCACATCCGTTGAGATATTTTTGCTTGGTGACGCTCTTTCCCAAAGAGCGCCCGAGCTTCGACGCCACGATATTCAGGCAATTTTCCGCCAGTTGGCGGCTGGTCGTGTATTTGCCTCCCTCAACCGTGATCAAACCATCAAGCCCGTCATTCTTGTTGTCGTAGATTTCATATTTGCGCGATGAGGAGTAAGTTTCCTTTGTTTCTTTTTCCACCAGCGGACGCAAACCGCCGTATGTATGCTGGACGTCGGCATAACAAAGCTTTCCGTCACCGAATGAACTGTTTACATCGTCGATTAATTCCATGATACTTTCCCTGGTGACACGATAATCATCGGGATTGCCGGTGAAAGGTTTGTCCGTTGTGCCAATCAGCGTGTGCTTACGCCAGGGAATCAGAAAGAAATGACGCCCGTCCGGCGTCATGGAGCCGACCGTATAGTTACCGGAAAGCAAACGCTTCTTCGTAATAATGTGAATTCCTTCCGACCGTCGTAATTGACCGTTTGTGTTGCCTTTGGGTTTAGCCATTCCCAGCAGAATATCCGCCCACGGCCCACCGCAATTGATCGTTACGGTTCCCGTAACATGGTGTATTTTACCCGTCAGCAGGTCTTTCACTTTGACACCTGTAACGCTTTTGCGGGAATCCATCATAAAATCTTCAACCTTGGCATAGTTGGATACTTTTGCGCCATGAGCCACTGCGGATTTGATGAAAGCCAGAGTCAGCCGTTCCGGAAAAATACTGATGCAATCATAAAAGATGGATGCGCCGGTGAGATCGTTGGGTCGTACATGCGGTTCGCTTCGCAGAACTTCCTTTCGGGAAACGGTTTTGTGCCTTGGAATTTTCTTACACGCATCCCAGGTAAAATTCTTGTCGTAGGACAGAGCGTCGTAAACAATCATGCCGATCTTGACGACCCACTTGTTATTTTTCAGAGGCTTTTTATAATGCGTCATCATCATCGGCCAGGGATAAACAAAATTGGGGGCAATATTTTCCAGCACCCTCCGCTCGCGCAATGATTCCCGTACAAGCCCGATTTCACCGTTGACCAGATAACGCAATCCACCGTGGATCATTTTGGAAGTCACCGCCGACGTCGCCCATGAAAAATCCTTTTTCTCAACCAGCGCCACTTTCAATCCCCTGGTCGCGGCTTCATACGCCACGGATGCGCCGGTGATTCCTCCGCCAATGACAATGACATCAAATTTTTCGTTCTGATAATTTTCAATAAATCTTTCCATGTTCATCTTACCTTTTTGATCTTTTTTCCTTCATGCTCGTCTTCACGGCATCCTCCGCGTAAAGCAGCACATCTTTCATAATTCGACGGGCATGCTCCGGTTTTTTATTTTTAATGGCCTCGTATATTTCCCTGTGAAATATCCTTGAACGTTCAACATTATGTTCGTCATCAAAGTAAAGGTGGCCGTATTCGCGAAAAATCTGATTGAAAAAATTCAGGCTGATCGTGCAAACAATATTATGAGTGGCGCGGGCGATCATCTGATGCATCCTGATATCCTTCTCCAGCATCGAAAGATCATCCCGGACAACGATCTGCCCAAACTCTTCAAGATCTGTTTTCGTGCGGTTTTGCGCCGCCAGATACGCCATCTGGGGAACAACGTAACGACGTGCTTCGAGAATATTGTCAAATACTTCATGACGGCCATTCATATTAATAGCGGCTTTAATTAAATCGAAATTGCCACTCTCCAGATAATTTTTGACATACAAACCGTCGCCGTGCCTGATTTCAACCAGATCAAGATTCTCGAGCTTCCGCAGCGCTTCACGAACCGTGGCCCGGTTGACATCAAAAGTTTCCGCGAGCTCCCTTTCCGTAGGCAATTTATCGCCGGGAGACATCTCCCCTTCCATGATCTGTTTTTGAATAATTTTTACGATCTCTTCGTGGAGACGTGATCGCGTAATCGGTCGTGTCAATATCTTTCGAGCAGCCATTGATGATCCCTTTCCTGCCCGCCTTTATTGGCTGGGTGGTTCGACCAATACCAAATACATGAATGAATGTCAAGCTTTTTTTGAGATGGTGATTCTAAGCACAGCCTAACATGGATTGATTTTTATGTGCTTTGCAAAATCCTCTTTAAAGTACTTTGGGTTTTGGTAATCCGGATGAATATAAAGCTTTTTAATCCGTTCTTTTGGCAGAAGGACATAACTGACATAATCATGATACACCGGTTGCCAATTCTTTAAATATGAGAAATCGGACGGGGAATAATAATCATTGGATAAAATCAGGATGTCTGCGGGATGTTCCCTTAAAATAGCCTGCCAATCACCGGTGCGCACGGAAAATTGCACAGCCTTTGTAAAGGACGGATCAGAATAAACTTCTTCATATCGCCCGTCTATCAGCACCTTACACTGTGGATATAATTTCCAGAACGCGTAACTGCCCCAATTAAAACCTACAGCAAGATTGCCGGAAATGTTGTTCTGCTTGATGAACTCCAATGAGCCTACAGGATACATGTAAGGATTGACAATGACGTGATGATTTAATCTGGGAAGGAGATAAATAAATAAAACAGCCAATAATAGATAGCCATAACTGTATTTTACGATTTCGAGTATTTTAAGAGCGGGACGAGTGAACGCCCCTTCGATATATTTCCGCATAAATCCGAATAGATTGATATAGTGATGATAAAAAAGGCCTGATACAGCCAGAACAAAAAACACAGAATGCCTTTGATGCACGACGCTTAAATAAAATAATATCGTGATTAACAAAATCCTTGTCCAATCGGTTTTTGTTTTTTTCATCATCAGTTTAATGCCCACCATAAAAGTTAAGAGCGCAAAAACCGCAAAACCGGAAAGGATATGTACTTTAAATCCTCCAATAAAGGCGTTGGGACCTATAAAATTAACCGGTTGCCATTCCTGAATGAAGGGTCTGGGCATGAATGACGCTTCAATAACATAGCGCCATAAATCCAGGCCGTATGGATTCATCAATGTCACCGGTATCATAAAAGCCAATACTCCCCAATATTTCAAATAATGATCGCGATTTAATGTTTCGCCGACGGCATAGATCAGAAGCACTCCCATGCCCGCAAGAAAACCGCCATGCATATTTACCCACAGCAACATCGTCACCGGAAAAATCCAGATCAATGTATGGTCATCTCGCTTCATGCGTTCCAGCGCGTATATCCACAAGGTAAAAAACAAGTATGTGAACATTTGGCATCTCAGAAGGGGAAAGGCCCAGTCAATTGATAACGCAAGAAACAGAACATACATAATTCCGGGTTCCTTACCGGATTGATATTTAATGATCTTGAGAATGATGACAATAATCATCAGCAAGACAAATGCCTTCAGGGCAAACATCCCCCCTTCGCCGAATAACTTTGCAAAGAAGTAGAAAACAACACCGGATCCCCATTCATGATCAATCCACAAATCTTTTGTGGGGATGTATGAAAAGATATCCGTCTTTAATACCGATCCTGTTTGAAAGAAGATAGAGCCGACTGCCAGCCTTGCCCATAAATCTTTATCGGGCGCAGTTGTCAAAAAAGTCAACAGATAGACAATCGTTATGATTGAAAGGTAAAGAATCGCTTTTTTCATGTTAAGTATTAAACCGTCGCATCAGACACTGCCACCATACATGCCAGGATCGAATCGTATGCACCAAAAATAATGACGCTTGTTTAGATAAGGTTCCGGTTGCCGTCCATTTACCGGCACCCTGGCGGCATCCATGCTTTACTTTTCTTCACTCGCGAAATTAATTCTAATTTCGTAAACACCCGAGTCCAGGTGTGTCGTCATCGGATAGCCGGATTTTGCAAACACCTGCATCATCGCTTTGTTGTGGGCAAGGACATCTGCTGTAAATCCCGCGATATTCTTCTCTTTCGCGATATAGATCAAATACCTCAGCAAAAAAGTGCCGATGCCTCGATGCTGCCATTCGTGATCCGTGGTAAAAGCCACTTCGGCATATCGCGTATTGGGATCATTCATATACCGCCCGATGGCCACGATCTTCTCCCGCCCCTCCGGTTCCTCCTTGCCAATCACAGCGGCTATGGCCATTTTGTCGTTGTAATCAATGGCGGCCAGTGGCATGGCGACTTTATGGGAGAAGGATTTCAGATTTTGAAAGAAACGGGTATATACGTTCTGTTCGGGTAAACCGTAAATCAGATCCTGAATGGCACGCTCATCCGTTGCCTTCACCGGACGGAAAAATATCGGCGTATTCTTCTTGTCCACCCAGTTGACTTCGTATTGTTTCGGATACAAAACCGCCGGCAATACCTGATCGCTGTAAATGTAACCCTGCTTTTTCGCCGCCGCCAAAAGTTCGTCTCTAAAGTCGGGATGGGCAATATTAATCAGCATCATGGCCCGGTCCCGGATGGATTTTCCGTGCACGTAGGCAATGCCATACTCTGTCACGACGTAATGAATATCACCACGCGTCACCACCACACCGCTTCCGGGAGAATGATAAGGCACGATGCGGGAAATCTTTCCATCTTCGGTTGTCGAGGGCAGCACCATGATGGATTTGCCGCGGAAAGACATGGCGGAACCGCGCACAAAGTCCACCTGACCGCCAATGCCGCTGTAAAATTCAAAACCGAGGGAATCCGAACAGACCTGCCCGGTCAGGTCAACGGTGAGCGCGGAATTGATGGATACCATCCGGTCATTTTGAGCAATCACGTAAGGATCGTTGACATAGTGACACGGACGAAATTCAAATAACGGATTGTTGTGCACGTAATCGTAGAGACGCCTGCTGCCCATGCAGAAAGACGCAACAATTTTCCCGGGATGCAATGATTTTTTCCTGCAGGTCACCACGCCGCTTTCAATTAAATCGATCAGGCCGTCGGTAAAGGTTTCGGTATGGACACCCAGGTCTTTCTTATTTTTGAGATAGGGAAAGACTGAATTGGGAATTTTGCCCACGCCGGTTTGAATGGTGGATTCATTGTCAATCAAATCGGCAATCAGCTGACCAACCGCTTCCGCGATATGTCCCGGTGACTTCTGGACAAACTCCAAAAGCGGCGCGTCATTTTCCACAAAAGCGGAAATATCGCTCACATGCAGAAAGCTGTCGCCCAGCGTCCTGGGCATATTCGGGTTCACTTCCGCCACCACGTATCGCGCCACTTCCGCCGCCGTCTTGGTAATATCCACCGAGATGCCCAGGCTGACATAGCCGTTCATGTCCGGAGGTGATACGGTAATGAGGGCGACATCGATGGGGAGGGACCCGCGTTGCATGAGCCGGGGGACTTCGGAGAGAAACAAGGGGGTATAGTCGGCATGGCCGGATTTGATCGCTGCGCGCGCGTTGGCCCCGATAAAGAGAGCGTTATGACGGAAATGCCGGATGTACATATCAGACGTATAATCGGTCAGTCCCAGATCAAGGAAGTGAAGAATCTCCACATCCGCAAGATTCTGTCCCATATCCAGAAGCGTTTTGACCAGCAGCTGCGGTTCTCCGCAGGCGGACGCGATAAAGATCCTTGCCCCGCCTCGTATCCGGGCTAATGCGGTTCTCGCATCCGTCAGCTTCTCCTGATAAGTTTTTTTCCAGTCGAGAATCATATCCTTTATCTCTCCTTTCTCCTTGCCGCAGGACAAAACAACGTCAAACTTTTACTGAATCCTTTTTAACATCGATAAATTTCTTTTCCTGAAGAAAGCTGTACCACGCCCGTCCGCGGATTTTGTCAAACACCAGCCAATGACCTCCGGTTCGGTAATGGCAGCGGGTTAACTGCCAGCGCTTTCTCAACTCATCGACCAGCTCAAACGGGCACAGTTGATCACCGCGTGACGCGACGACCAGAATATCATCCGGAGATAATTTCGGCTTCAGATTTAACGCCGAGTGAAATGAAGCAGCCCGTTTTGCATTGGCCTGCCAGTTTAAATCAAAAGGAGACCGACTGTAAAAATAATCCGGCGTTATGGGGCGAATGAGACTGAAGGCCGGCACCATCATGGCCGCAAATTTCAGTTGAGCGTTCAGACAAGCATATATTCCCGTAATGTATCCGCCCAGACTGGCACCGATCATGCCGATGTCTTCCGGGCCCAGCTTCTTCAGGATCAGAAAAACATTATGGAGATCGTAAACGCTTTGACCGACGCATTCGTTGGTAAAGGCCGTATCACCCAGTGTAAGATAGACGTGACGGGCGGAACGCGGTCCTGCTATCCTTTTCCAGTGAAAAGGATGGATACACAAAGCCACGTCGAGCCCCATGGAAAATAATTTACTGACTTTAAACATGCGTTCCGCTTCGCGCGGCGACCCCATCATAAAACCATGAACACATAAAACCGTTTTGCGCGGTTTATCGCCGTGCGTCCAGCGAATCAGATAGCCGGTGCGGTTTTCCGTGTAATGCAGATAACGCTGCCGGACAAATGGATTCCGTGGCTCGTACAAACTTTCAAAAGAAATTTCCTGATAAAATCCTTCCTGATAAGCGGTCTGCTTCCGGATCTGAAACTCCGGTTCTTTCTCAGGGATTGTAAAAAAGTTCAGAGGCTTTTCAACATATCCCTGTTCCAGGTAGAAAGAAACTTCACGTGCGTGAGCATCCCAGTCCATCTCGCGCTTTGCTTCAAAATGGGCAAATACTCTGCCGGGCACCAAAAACAGTTGATCTACAAAACTGCCGATCACATCTAATGTGTTTTTGTTCATAAAATCAGTAATATCATATTTTATGATGACTCAAAAAATCAATAACATCACGCGCCAGACGTTCCGGCACTTCCAACGCCGTCATATGCCCCACTCCCGCGTATTCAATCAGACGGGCATCGGGAATTTCCTTCGCCATCAACTTGCTGGTCTCGATGAAAAGATCATCCTTTTCTCCGTAGATAATCAGCGTCGGACAGCGAATCCCGCGCAGCCCTTCTATTTTCGGATCAGGATCAGTATAAAACGACCGCACAAACCGGGCGATCGCGTAACGATTTCCCATACTGATCATGTCATAGGCTGACTTCATCATTTTCTTGGCATCAGACGATTCAACAATACCGCGAAAGAAAGGGGCGGGATTAACCCACAAATTCGCGACAATCTGATCCCATTCAAATTTCTCGAAATAGCGTGCCAGTTTATCATGGTATGACTTGATAAATTCAGGGTCTCCAGGCAATACCGCCGTAGAAGAGGCTGTATCAGTCAGCACCAAACTGGCCAGTCTTCCGGAATTACGCATGGCATACCGCACGCCGGCAAAACCGCCGGTGGAGTGTGTTAAGAGATGGAATTTTTTAATATTCAGATAATCCGCCAGCGCCTCGATATCATCACCAATCGTTTCCGCATCGTATCCATATAAATCTCCCTCAACCTCTGTTTTTCCGTGGCCACGCATGTCCATCGGGATGAAACGATATTTATTTGTGATATCGGCCGCGATATCTTTCCAGTAGGTGGTATTTTCTATCAAACCATGTACGGCAATGATGGCTTCTCCCCACCCGTCATCTTCGTAATAAATTTTTGCGTTATCCCTTGTGAAAAAAGGCATTTTCTAATTCTCCTGTTTCATTACTTAAAAAACGTGTGCAATTTTTAAATCATATTTCGATGTTAGTCAATTTAATAATCTTATCATCATTTTATAGCACATTACATCCATCATCACCTTGACAGTCGGGCTTTACCGTGTTTAATAGAAACGTCCTGCACGAGATAAGTGACAGTTCTTCTGCGGGAGCAAGAGCAAAACATATTTTTTATGATCACGACATTATTAACCATTTTTGTTTCGGCCTTTGTCATTGCCCTTTCCGGCGCGATGATGCCCGGACCGCTTCTCACCGTCACGATCAGTGAAAGTTCGCGTCGCGGTTTTATGACCGGACCGCTTTTGATCGTCGGTCACGCCATTCTGGAACTGGCTCTGGTCATCGCCCTGCTTCTGGGACTGGCGCCTTTTTTTCAAATGCCGTCGGTCTTTGTCTTTACAGCGCTGGCCGGAGGTGTAATCCTTTTCTGGATGGCGTTTAACATGTTTCGTTCTCTGTCCACGCTGAGCATTGCCTGGAAAGAAGACAAAACAAAGCGCAACCATCCGATAATCAGTGGCATCATCATGAGCATCGCCAATCCCTATTGGATCATCTGGTGGGCAACCATCGGACTGGGTTATATTTTATATTCATGGCAGTTTGGAATCCGGGGAATCGTTTTTTTCTTCGCCGGTCATACGCTGGCGGATCTGGCATGGTACTCGCTGATATCGGCAACCGTTGCCGGAGGCCGTCACTTTCTAACCGACCGTCTTTACCGGGGACTGATTGGCGTATGCGCCCTCTTCCTCGTCGTGTTCGCCTGTTACTTTATTTATTCCGGTGTTGAGAAACTGCATACCGTGATTTATTCGGTCGGCGCTACTTCCAGCTTCCCGTTTCTGATCTTGAACGAAACCCTTCCCTCTTTTTGCAGCACCTGCATGGTCGTATAAACTTCGGAAATGGAAAGAAAGATTTCCAGCAGCAATCTCGATCCGCCTATATCCGGGAACAAGATCCTCGCCGTCCGGTAAACGCTTCTTTCGCCATTGCGTAATATACGCATAACATTTTCCTTTCTCTGTGCAAAAGCCCGTTGATACCCTGCAATGATTTGATCAACATCCGTAACCGTTTTCCCGTGCGCCGAAAAGATAATTGACGGAGCAAGTTTCCTGATCTTATCCAGCGATTGATAAAACTCCTCCTGGCTCAATCTAACCGGCAAATCATTATCTTCATCCAGCATAAAAAAAGCGTTGGGGGTAATATGTTGAATCAGCGTGTCTCCGCAGAATAGAATCCCTTCCCGCTCCAGAAAAAAACAAATGGAACCTTTTGAATGACCCGGTGTTTCCAGAATTCTCGCGCGATATTTCCCGATGTTGACTTCATCCCCTTCACGAAGAATAATATCCATTGTACAGCGCTCCGCCATAAATCTGAATATCAGGGAAGACAGATTTAGCATCATGCCTGTTGAGCGGGGAACACCGATGATACGCAGAAAGTCATTATACTTTTTTGCGGAAACATCCCTGCCCGTTTCCATCATTCTTTTATCTCCGCGGTGAGCCAACACTTGCGCCTTGCCTGCTTTCACTATTCTCTTCACAGCGCCGTAATGATCAGGATGTCCATGCGTAATGATAATTTTACTGATATCGGAAAAGTCCAGATTATGTTCCTGCAAGGCTTTTCTCAAAAGAGATGTGGTCTGAACCGTTCCTGTGTCCATTAACGTTATTTCATCACCTTTAAAAAGATACACATTCACCGGTCCGGGTTTTCTTCCCGGAAGAGGAAGTTTGATCCTGAAGACATCCGTTATAATTTTTCGGCTGAACTGATATTCTTTTTGCATTTTTTTCTCTCTCCCTTGCAAACATATTCCGAGCCGGTTCTGATGGCAGGCCGAATGATGCGCAATCCGGATAAACTTTAATCTATAATCTACAGAATCAAAATCGTCCGGACAAGAAGATGTTATTTACCTTATTAAGCCTTGACACGTCAAATTCCTCTGTATATATTCACGACCTTAATTCTTTAGCATCAAGGAGATAATAATAATGAATAAGGATAAATTCACCAATTTTGGACGACGAGATTTTATCAAATACGCCGCTCTTACGGCGGCAGCCATTTCCCTGCCGTCTGTGCAGGGATGCGCGATACCCAAAAAGAATGTTCCCCGGATGGATTACAAAACTTTCCTGATCAAAAATGCCCGTCTGGTGGATGTCAACTCCGGCCAGATTATGGAGAACGCCTGGCTGGTGGTCAAGGACGGCATCATCGCCGTTCAGGACAATTCGGAAGTCAAAATCGATCCGCAGGGCATTACCTTTGATTTGCAGGGCAAATATCTGATCCCGGGTTTGATTGACGCCCATTGTCATCCTACAGTATCACCGGTTTTCTCCATGAGCATGCTGGATGTTCTGAAACATACCCAGCAGCAGAAACAAAACTTTGTTTCTGCGATTGAATCCGGGGTTACAACCATCAGGGACATGGGCGCCTTCCCCGGCATGCTTCACTTTTTAATGCGCGATATCGAAAAAGGGAATCTGCCCGGACCGCGTGTTGTTTATTGCAATTCCATCCTCAATGTCATGGGAGGTCATCCGGAAGTTCCGCCATCGGATGTTAATATTTTCGCCCGTCCGGTATCATTATTCATCGGCATGGTCATGAAGAATTTCAGGAATACAGCCGAAATGGAAGAATACCTCAGGGAGAACTCGAAAGGCGCTTCTTTTATCAAACTGACCCTGGACAATCAGTCGGTCTTTTGCAAGAAAAACAAAGCCATTAACGTTTACACCAAAGAACAACTGGATAAGATTTTTAATTTCGCTGAAAAGAGCGGCCTGCCGGTTGTCGGACATCATCAGTTCAAATCCGGTTTTGACCGCGCCATGGAATATCCTTTCCATTCCATTGAACACATTGTAGCGGATGTGGTTCTTTCCGATGACGATGTAGTAAAAATGGCTAAAAGAAATCTGGCCATCGTACCGACCATGTCAATGGGCCAGTCTTTCCTGATGGAAGAGGCATTTGATGAACTTCCCGCGCAATACAAGACGCCGGAAATCATCAGGGAACTTCAGGTGAGAAAAGAATATTTTGCAAAAGAAACTGCCAAACACTGTGATCCGTTTCTTCACAAGCAGAATCTCGCGGCGCTGAAAGACTATAAGACCATCGGCATTGACAATCTCTGGGAACACAAGAAGTTTCTCGTCCATCCTGATATTTTCTTTAACATGATGATCAACGGCTACCAGAGCCTGAAAAAAATGAATCAGGCGGGCATATTAATCGGTTGCGGCATTGATGCGGGAATGCCTTTGTGTTATTTCGGCGGCAACTACAGAGAATATGAAATTATGCAGCGCGTCGGCTTCACCAACATTGAAATCCTGCGCTGCGCCACAATCAACAACGCGAAAATTCTCAAGATAGCCGAGAAAACCGGATCCCTGGAGAAAGGCAAATACGCGGACATGGTGGTACTGGACAAAAACCCGCTGGAAGACATCCGCGCACTCAGAAATCCGCAAATGGTTTTCAAACAGGGAGAGCTCATGTTCTCCGCCGAAAATCTTTCCGATAATAAAACGATATCATCGCCGGTAATTTAATCACTGCGGCTTTACCATACTCGTTCTTGTCTCGTTCTTTATGCGGGTTCAATCATCATGATTGAACCCGCATAAAACCCGCATACAGTTTGAAGAGAAGGTACTTTTTACCAGCCCTTCTTCCACATATCATCGTCGTCGTAGATTTTTTCTTCCTCGTTGGCTTCCTGCGCGTCGAGTTCATAATCACGGCCGCTCTGTTTCGCTTTTTGCATAAAATATTCCCGATACCATTCATGAGCTGTAATCATGGACATGACTTCGCTGGTGCCGGTCCAGATGGATGCCAATCGAACATCCCGATAAATACGCTCGATGGGAAAAACATTCGTGTAAGCGATACCACCCATCACCTGCATGGAATTATGAACCACCTTCTGGCAGGACTCGGTAATGAATTTTTTGCTCTGGGAGACCATCCGCCTGATCCGGTGCATATCCGCTTTTTCATCCACCGCCCTGGCCGTGACGTAAGCCATGGCGCGCGCGGCATCCAGCAGCATCGCTGCTTCGGCTACCTGAAAGCTTACACCTTCAAACTGGGCAATGATTTGACCGAAAGCTTTACGCCGTGCCGTATAATTTGTGGCAATTTCCAGTGCGGGACGCGCCGCGCCAATCGTCATAGCGGCCGTACCCAGCCGCTCCGGAATCATCATCGTATTGAAAACGGCATAGGCTCCGTTTACTTTTCCCACCACATTCTGCTTGGGCACCTTCACGTCGCGAAACACCAACCTTCCTGTACCTCCGCCCCGGCAGCCCATCAGGCCATACAGATATTTGACTTCCACGCCTTCGGTTCGATCCACGATAAAACAGGTTATGGACTCCTGCGGTTTGGCTTCCGGACTGGTCTTTGCGTAAACAAGGAAAAAATCCGCGCCCTCGGCGCCGACAATGAATCTCTTCATTCCATTGAGCAGATAATAATCGCCCTTGTCTTCCGCTTTGGTCGTGGCGCCGAAAAAGTCCGACCCGCCGCGCGGTTCCGTCAGACACTCCGCCGCAAAAAGTTCTCCGCGCAAAAGAGGCTTTACATATTTTTCTTTCTGCTCATCCGTGCCGTGCAGAATAATCGCGTCACAGACCAGTTCCGCCCCGACACCGAAAACACAGGCCAGTTCATAGCCCAGCGTACCCACCTCTTCCATAACCATACAGGTCGTCACCCAATCCATATCCCGGCCGCCCCATTTCTTCGGATAGCGGCAACCCATCAGATTGCGTCTGGCGGCTTCCTGCAAAAACTCTTTCGGGAATTTAATTTTGTCCGTATCCATATCCAGAATCATCTGCCGCGGCATCCATTTGACAAAATCCCGCGTCTCATCCCGAATCTTCAATTGCTCCTTGGTCATCATATAATCAAACATAGATTTCTCCTTTCTGTTTCATAATGTAATTTCAATAACCTGCAACGGATTATAACAGAAAAAGAAGATAAAACGAAAAGTTTGTTACGCTATCAAATCAGATATTCAGCAAAAGGTATTAGATAAATCTGCAAAGTCGTTTTTATATGGATTTCGCGGGATTCGCACTTGCTCATCAGATTTTTCGGGAAGTGCATCCGCTGAGAATGTTAGGATTGGTTTGATTAAATGTACCTGTCCGGATTTTCAAAAAGCAAACCCGGAGTGCGCTATCTGGCGAAGCGGATTGTTGGCCAATTATTTTCTTGCTTCAACCAAATTACCGTTAATGAATTTATGGATTATGCTGGATACGTAAGTCTGATAGGGCAAGCCTTCATTGACTGCCCTTTTTTGCAGCTCAAGAAGATCTCTTTCCGAAATCCGTATATTTAACCTCTTATCCTTGCGCAACGTATTACGTGCATAGGCCATTAATTCTTTTTTTCTTTTAGTGAGGTTTGTAACGGGTACCCACTCATCTTTCTCGAAACTCTCGAGTATTTCTTTTTCTTCTTTCGTTAATTTTGTCTTCATGATTTTCCCCCAAGATATCTTTGTGTTGCCTTCCTGCTGGGAATGATGGTTTTCAAAAATAGTTCTTCATCATTCTCGACATAAGGAATGAGATAGGCGTAATTGGCAATATTGATAACCATAATTCGTTGTCCGGGATAATCTTTCTGATTGGGATGCAGGTAGTCATCTAATATGTAACCCCTTTCAATAAAAAACACCACATCTTCAAAACAGATGCCCCGGGACGACTTTAGCGCACCGCCCTTTGCCGTGTTCCAGTTTATGCTTTTCATGATTGCAATATTAGCACATTGTGTGCATTATGGAAACAATTATTTAAGGCCAACGAAAAGCTGAGTCGGAGCTCGCCACGGGAACGCGATCGGCTGTCACGACGGGTTGTACGAATATTTTAAGATGCTTTTTTCCAATGCAGAGAAAGTACACGACCCGAAGCAGCGCAATCTCGCAAATAGAGATTTATCAGCGTTTGATAAGGAACACCTGCTGTTTTAGCGAGAGTCTTGAAGTAATCTACAGTACCTTCATCTAATCTTATAGTTACTTGCTTCTTGAGCATACTTGCGTAAGGATTTTTTTTTGCTTTTGAAAAATCATATTCTTTTCTCATAATTACCACCTGCTCCAGTATTGTCTTTGCTCCATGAGTGTTGCTTTCCGTGCCGAAATAATTCTTACGATTAGGGCTTCTCTACGATAAGTATGGGAAATGACGAGTAACCGAAGCTTGGAACTCATGCCGAGAATAACATAACGCTCTTCTTCCAATGAATGATCTGGATCATCAAGCAATAAACCATTTTCATCAGAGAACACCGTTTGCGCCTCAAGAAAAGAAATACCATGCTTTTTTTTGATTCAGCTTATATTTCTTTTCATCCCATTCAAATCGTAACTCTTTCATAATTACAGAGTAAATATATTGTAGTATATTGTCAATAACTATTTAAGCGCAACAATTAATACATCTTTCTCTATACGTGCAAATTCGCCTATTTGGGTAATGATGTAAACATAGTGGCGTGGAGGTGATGCTTCTTTATTAATCGAAATGCGTCCGTTCACGATCCGCTGAAGGCAGATCGGTAGTGTCAACAATCTTTCACACTTTTTGAATTGGTAACCCAACCATCTGCAGGGTAATGACTACTATTTTTATTCAACAGTCAAGTCCGTCTTCCGTCACTTTATGCGTATGGTAATACCGAACGACAGTGAGGAAAATTAGAACAACCCCAAAACTTTTGTCCGATATTATTGCCACTCTTCGCTGTTCTCAAAATCATATCTCCGCCACATTTAGGGCAGACCTGCTTTTCGGGCGATTCCTTAGGCAAGACGACCTCTTCCGTATGAGGGTTGTCTCGCAGACCCGCGGCCAGGCGAAGACGTGAATTGATTTCATGCGGATTGTAGGCAGGCCTGACGGATATACGCTCAAGGGGAAGCGAAGCCTTTTGAAATACTTGCTCAACAAATTGATCTCTTTGTTGTCTTTTATCCTGGTTATGGCTTTTGTCGTCCAGCTCAACGCCGAGGATCGGTACGGCGGTTTTCTTGTCACACAGAAGGAAGTCCACGTGCTTTCTATCTATCTTGTTAGAATACGCTTGTCTCTCTCCGAATGTCTTGGATGTTGCATAAAAGATGTCCCCAAGGCTTACTTTGGGACAAACATCCGCCCATTCGGCAACAGCATTTCGGACAATAAAATAGAAACTGCGCTCGGCAGGTGAAAGAAAATCATCTCTCAGTTTGTAGGGGAGATCGGTATACTCCTTTTTTTCATGTTTTCCCGCCAGGAGTTCCTCTATCCAATCGATGACGTCGTTTACAGCCTCTTCCGCAATACCTAAGGCGCCAAGTAGTTTTCTTAACAGAACATATTTCTTACTCTCCATGAGTCCCCCTTCCGATATTTTTTAAATCCAACATTGTTCTTCTAGATCGCTAATAACATTGCAAACGCCGACAGATCAAACATTTTAACGCACAAGTTTCTTAATTATTTCATTCTTATTACAGTAAGGGACAAATAGTCTTTCCCGGGCCCTCGTAACAGCAACATAAGTCAGTTTTCTAATTTGTTCTTCCGTCCAGCGATTGCCTGCCTCCAGCCAGTCCAAACCCAAAAGAAACACACAGGCATAATCAAATCCCTTGGCACTGTGGATCGTAGAAATCGAGACGCTGTTGGTCGTCACATCATATGATTTTTTAGAACGATAATCTTCCGAAATCCATTGATGGATAATGCCTTTACTCTCCAGTGCCCCCATCAAAAGCTTCGGCAGATTAACCGCTGACCGCTCCAGCGGTGACTTCTGCGTATAGATAACGGCGATCTCGGATAGCGGATATCCCTCATTGTTATGCAGATGACTGATTTGATCCGCCGTCCAGCTTACGATCTCATCAACCTTTGCAAACTGTTTTATTTCAGGCGCTGGCCCGTGACTGGCTTCAAAGGTTTCAGGAAAAAGTCGTGTTTGCTGCGCGCCGTCACTGGAAGTATTCTCGTTTTTATCCTCCAATACTTCAGCCAACGCGGTGATCTCCTGCGTATTGCGATATATCCAGGATACCCGGTGCACCCTGCCCCGCGCCTGAATGCCCAGATCTTTCCAGGATCTGCGGCGGTCATAAATATTCTGGTTATCATCCAGGGCAATGGCCAGGTGATTTGTCTTCGGATTCAGCAGGGCCATCACAATCCTGAACATATCATCAGAAAAATCCTGTCCCTCGTCCACAAGGATGGCATCATATTTCAGCGGATGGGCAGATGCCTTATCAAGCGCCTCCTGAATCACCAGCCGGTAATAATCCTGATCCTCTTTTTCGTAGGCTATTTTCTCACAGGTGATCATGGAACAAAGCTGGAAAAAGTGAACGACCTCAACACCATTTTTCCCGAGGGGAACCTGTTTATCCGAAAGGAGCCGGCGAATATAATTGACCAGCGTGATGTTGTAGCAGACAAAGAGAATATTACTGATGGCAGGATTGTAAAGTTTCAGCAGAGCAGCCCTGTGAATGAGAATCAAGGTCTTACCGCTCCCGGAGGGGCCTGTGATAATGCGATGCCCGCCATCATACTGCCGGGCAATGCTTTCCTGGTGGTGATCAAGAAGCTTCAATCGCTGCGCCTTTTCCATTTGCTGATCAGCGGCACTCCGCAACGGCAAATCAATCCGGACCACAGGAAAGATCAATTGCTTCAGATGTTCCAGTTCCCGCCCCGTAATCCGAAATTCAAATCGGGGGCTGAACATCTTATTCATTGCTTCAGAAAAACAATGACCCGTTAAATCGGAGCATAATGGAGACTGAGGATGAAGATCATCCCAAAAGAAGATCATCTCCGTCGGAATGATCTTGTCCAGGCCTTTCTGCTCATATTCATATTTATTGATGTTGGGAAATACGATGCCGCAATTAACAGGGATCTTGACATTACCGTGTGCGAAAGGCTCTTTAGAAATCAGAACAGCATCTTCCTTGATTTTTTCCATTACCCAATGAAAATAATCCCTGGCCTGATTGAGAGGATTCTGTCGTTTTTCCGCCTTGCCGGCAATGGAGAGAGTGAAGAACTGAGAATCGGCCGAGACAATCTGATCCAGCCGCCAATCCTTGACCTCAAAGATGATGAGGCCCACGTCTTCAGAGTAGAGAAGAAAATCCGGCTCACGGCCATTGATGTCGGGCAGATACCAGCAAAGATATTTATGATCGGGCTTAGCAACTGCGTGAAGGAACCGATAGAAAGTCTTCTCACCTTTGGTAGTGAAAACTTCGAAGTCAGAGGGGATCATTGTAGCCATATTTTCACTATTCCCTGAGTCGCTAAGAAAAAATAAACATTTTGATGGTTCGTATGTTTACGATCGAATTAAGGATTGTGATCCGGATTTTTCTGGATCTAATCATCCAATACTTCTTCATCCTCTTCTTCATCATCCGACGGCGTTTGCGTATCGGCTGGAAGAACAGCTTTGCCGGTTGCAGCTTCAATAAGTTTAATAAGAGATTGTTTTCGGAAATTATAAAATGCTAGAAAATCATCGCATCGCATACTAAGTGGATCGATCAAATGCGTTTTTAAAATGTCATCCATTTCATCCGCAGTAATTTGCACTTGCGCATGATTCTGTATTTGTTCGATATATTGCGAAGGCGCTTTGCCGCCAATCATTCTGTTGGCCTTATAGGAAATGGGTGTTTTGTTGATAATCGCGTTGAACACTTTTGGTTGAATCTTTTGACCAGAACACCAGTCACGCGGAAAAATGTGGTGAATATCGATCTTATACTCATCTCTATCTAGATCTACCATGCGGGCCTTCCAGAAAAAGTCTCTCGAACCCGATCTTTGCAGTAAAATGTAAATTCCACGATACGCTGCGCTTGTGCGTGTTCGCAGCGTATCGAGGCGTGACGGCTGAAATCCCGAATCTATGACGGTTTTTGGTTCTGATACATCTTCATTATTAATCCAAAATAGCAGATCTTGTAAATCCAAGGCAATTCTTGTTTCAACTGCACCACCATACAACTCACCCAAAACGCCACACCAGTACCAGCGGCATATTTTTTTCCGTATGATAGGTTCAAGCCAACGCTCGTTTATATGAACCATTACCGCCGCAAGCGGTACTAGCTGTGTGCGATATGGAAGGTATCGGAGATTATGAAATCCTTCCATTCTTAAAAACTGGTCGGCTTTAAAGAAACCCTCGGTAAGTTTGTCTGCCCAATTTTTATACGCCTGTAAGGGTAGATCCAGGATATGTTCCCTTTTTGCGCTTACGGCCGTTATCTCCTTTCCCGTTTTACCATTTCTGATATCCGAAACGTGTTTTTCATAACTATGAAGTAAAGAAATACCCTGTAAGAAATCGTTGGGTTCCAAACTACGCAGTAGTGACTTTAATGCAAAGTTTTTTTGTCGTCCCCGAATTGACGCAGCAGTATTACCATACCAATCATCACGTAAATTAAAACCATCTGCGGCATAGGTTGCGGTAACCAATTCAAAAACAGAAAGCGGGACGCCGCCAGTATTGACTTTCTCGAATACGAGGCAGACTGCTTCTTTACTTGTTTCTTTCTTTAACTCGATTATGGGAATCTGATATTCACGAAAAGCATTAAGAACTGTCTTCCTAAATTCCATATAGGCAGCAAACTTGGTTGAATCATAAGCCATTAAACCTTCTTCCCATGAATCGGAGTTCAATATTTGGCTGCATGGAAAACAGAATACTGCAAATTCCTTGTTTTGATCGCTGAGATCCAGAACGACATCACGGCCAAAATTTGTGCGCAACATCTTAGACGCATCAACGGCAAAGATGGCATCATCTATTGCACCATTGCCTGAAAGCGCTTTTGTTATGTCGATATAATAAAATAGGTGAACATTATTACCCTTATCGTTTTTAGTCTGTACAGGTGTCGCCAGTTTAAGAACTTGAGTTAATGATGTAATTCTCTGCTGGCCATCAAGAATAAGTTTTTCAATTTTATCGGACGACAATGAAACGATACCCTCTATCGGACGAACCTGAAATTTAGCTGCCCCGCCTGTTTCCAAAAGCATAATACTTCCAATTGGAAATGAACGAGCGATACTGACAAGCAATGAACGAATATGTGAATCATCCCATATCCAGCCACGCTGGAAATCGGGTAATTGGATTTTTCTTTCAACGACTTGTTCAAGTAGTTTACTAAGTGCAGACTTGGTTGAATCAAACGTAGTCATGATAATTCCTCACTATGAATAAAGTTCCGAATCAATATATCGTTGAAGGGAATAGCCCCGCATTCAATAAGGGAGGCATTGTCTTCTACATCGAACGTATAAACCGGTTGATTTCTTTTCAGCGCCGTGTGGACGGTTGTCCAGGTCTTGCCTTCGGGGGCGGCGTAAGGGACAAGCAATGCATCAGCAAGGGCGGCAACCAGATTGTTCCGTCTTATTGCCTGCGCGGCTGTTGTATGACGGATGTCGTCGGCAAATGGTGAAAGCACAAGCAAACGATTTTCGTTGATCGCTTTCCGGACCTCATTGCCCAGACGCAGACCGGTTAGTCTTTTCGCTGGGCAGAGAACTATTGATTGTTTGCCACGTAATAAAATATCAAGGCAATCACGTTCCATTGGCGAGAGAAAGCCACCGATCATTGTCACACCGTCATCACGCAGGGAGCGAATAGTGTCGAATGTTTTTAGAATGATACTGCCAGGACATTTAATGGAGCAAATCAGACCCAGCAGACGTCGCTGCAAAACAGCCACATTGCCCATTGCATAAAGTTGAGCGGGCGTGGCAACACCGAGACGGTTTTGTAAAACTGCCGGGTAATCTTTATCTGTTTGCCTGATAGTTTGTACGTTCAATCTCTTATCTTTTTCCCCTATATTTATTGTCACCATTAACACACGTAATCATGATCAATTGGTTCCGTCGCGCCCAATAATAAACTTCGTCGCGAAACAGACTTGTCATCTTGATTTATTATTCATCTAATATGGGTATTTGGGCTGGTATATTTTCTTTTTTAATTCTGTTTTCAACGACGGGTGGATTAACCTCAAAATAGTCTGCAATCTCAATTGCAATATACGACCAGATGTCGTCCGGAATAGTTGAAAGTTTCTTGAAGTCTTTTTTATGCTTGGCAACGATTGCTTTACAAGTATTGATCAATTGCTGGGTGGGTACAAGTAATTGGCTGGCAAACCACTCCCCCTGTGTTTCAAACCAGCTAATCTCATCGGCCGGCATTGAAATTCTCCAGCGAACATATTCTTCTATAGACTTAAATTCCAGTGCCCCATAGCATGCCCTGTGCAGGACATAGTGCCCCAGCTCATGAGCCAACGTGTAACGGTATTTTTCGTTGAATTGATTGTATTGCACTTCATCGATGTAGATGGTTGTCAGGTCGTAGCTCAAAAAACCGTTTAATCCGTGGTCTTTATAGAGGCGCGGGAAGGGGAATATATTTAACTCCAGTTTTAACTCAATAATTTCCTCAACAGGAATGGGTATATCCTGGTCAGGATGATACTGTTTAAGGAATGATTCAGTTTGATTACCAATTTCAGTATAACTGTAGTATGGGCATTTAAACATCAGCGCAGTTCCCGTTTGATCGATTTAATGAGCTTTTCAAGTCCCTCTTCATCTAGCTTTTTGTTTCTGATCGTTCTGAATAACACCGGCAACGCGGTCATCAATTCCTGATTCGTAACAACGTCATCCGGCAGCTTTCCGGCGCTGGTTATTGCCAGATCACAAAAATTCAACCAGTCTTCCGATCCTTCTTTGATACCAAGCGCCGTTGCGTACTTCAAAAGCATATCTTTTGATTGCGGTGGTTGAAATAACCCCCTTTCGAGCTTGCTGATATTTCCCGGATCAAACCCGTTTATCCGGCAAAACTCCCTTAATGTCAGTCCGCTGTTTATTCTTTTTGCCTTGAAAAACTCTCCAAAGGATTTGGATATCGCCATGTTTATCACCACCTTTCTGTTGTAACAATCTTACAACAGTTGCTTTAAAAGTCAATAGGCAATTTTTAGTATGGCGAGTTCGGGGAACGCGCCGGTTTTTGCAATTCATGATTGCGTCTATTCGTCATCACCATTTTCATCGTCGGTGTTTCCCATGCGATATTTGATATCGTAATTGATAATGAAATCCAGTTCCTCGTCGGTGAAGCAATAGTGCTGTGCAAGAGCGCCGTCAACTTTGTCGATTATAGATTTAGATTTCTGAATCTTAAAGCTTTGAGTTTCGGTCCTGCCCGTCTGTCGCTGTTGACGAATAAGCATCATGCTGTTTTGTTTTAGATCATTCAAATAATTTTCACCAAGAGCAGACAACTTTTTATCTGCAAGAACAGCTTCGTGGATAGGAAAGAGGTTAATATCCGAAGGATTAAGATCACGAAGATTAGAGGTTATTGTATACCACCACCAATAGAAATTACTACTTAGTACTGCGATCGCCGCCTTGACGTATGATGTTTTAATAATATGTAAGGTAGTTTCTCGGGATGAGTGCCCTATCTTACCGTTACATTTAAAAGCAGGTGCAAAATTTGTAAAGACTTTCCAATAAAGTCCGCCTGTCGTACGGTAGTAAATAAGGTTTTCTGATTGGCCAATAAAATTAGCGAAATGAGTTTTGGATGTGAAAAGTTTTGTTAGAATAGATTGTTCCAATTGTTGACCTAATTTGGGCACCCAAAAAGACAACCGATCGCGAAGAACACCACAAAAAGCCATCGTTGTTATTAGATCACTCCGTGCATCGCTATTCCACTTCTGGTAGTTGGTAGAAAAAGTGCATAAGCTGCCGATTGAACTGGTACAGTGATTGTGGACACCTCGAAAAGAGTGTTATAAAGAATAAAC
>ERZ795031.140-NODE-140-length-93943-cov-18.437969_pt1 | contig 93943 bp, 83 predicted proteins | sample MGYA00375123_ERZ795031 | MGnify/ENA primary metagenome ERZ795031 (study PRJEB30166, sample SAMN05720159) | activated sludge metagenome | isolation source: anaerobic digester from wastewater treatment plant | place: USA | collected 2015-04-21 ...
CCCCCGTTTTTCCCCCCCACCCTTGCCCTCCCCCCCGAATCGGGGTGGAGGGGAATTAAAACAGTGGCGAATTATTTAGCTAAAATGTTTTAAAACTAGAAATTAGAAACAAGGAATTCAAATTAGACATTCTGTCACCCTTCCACCCACCGTGTGGGGGGAAGGGCCGGGGATGGGGGGCCACCGTGTGGGGGGAAGGGCCGGGGATGGGGGGCAGGAACAAGGGCCGGGGATGGGGGGCCACCGTGTGGGGGGAAGGGCCGGGGATGGGGGGAAAGGGTATGACTGTTTTCGATCGAGAGGATGAATCACCATAACTAGCCGGCTTCATGGGGTCCTGGCAGGGGCTTGGCCTTACTTTCGATAGGATTGGGCCGCATCGACCCTGTTGGACCTTCGAAAAGCATCCGCTGGATCTTGGTATGGCAACGGTGGTGAAGTGAGCCTCGTATCGAAAACCTTGACGTATTGCTGTCGTGGATCAGGGGACTTCCGCTGGATACGGCCCGACGTCGTGAAGGCTGATGATTGACCGCGTGGCTTGGGATAGGTACACCAAACGAATGATTCGCGACGATGACGACGAACCGATGGAAGGCACGGATGGGGAAGCTGTCCGGAGGCGATTCGTGGAGCGTCTGCTGCCGGAACTCATCAAACGTATCGTGGATACGGGCGTGGTGAAGCTGGCGGAACAGCCGGAGAATCTACGTCATTTCGTGCAGGAATTGCGAGTCCCCAAGGAATTGGGCACCTACTTGCTTTCGCAGATCGACGAAACGAAAAACGGTTTGTATCGCGTGGTTGCGGGCGAAATCCGTGATTTTTTGGAACATACCAACATCGCCGATGAGGTGACGCGCGCGTTGACCAAACTTTCCTTCGAGATTCGAACGGAGATTCGGTTCGTGCCCAACGATTCCGCCGAAGGCCTGTTTCCCAAGCCGGAGGTACAATCGGAAGTCGCGGTCAAAAAAACTCCCGCCCCGAAAAAACGCCTGGAAAAGACAAGCCGCTTCTCCAAGAAACGAACGTAGGCATTGCCGGACGCCGCGATATGCCGCAACCTACAGTCGGCATCACCCTGGATGCCGCCCTTTTCTTCAACGGATCGAGCCTTCTGCATGACAAGTCGAAAGTTGACGGCCGGTGGTGAAGTCGTCGCCTACTGCACGAAATGTCGAATGGACCTGAATCACCGGATCGTCGCGTTGGTCGATGGCATCCCGGTCAAGGTCGAATGCGAATCGTGTGGGTCTCATCACAAGTATCGTCGCCCCATGGAAGAGCGGGCGACGGACAAAAGAGAACGAAAGACCGCATCCTCGCCGCGAGAACGTAGCGCACCCGCCCCTCGGACCGCGGGGGCACGTGCGGCCGCAGAAGCCGTGCAAGAAACAGCTCGAGAAAAAGAATGGCAAAGCCGCATCGCCGGCAAGATGGCCGATGAATTCGTCAAGTACACACCGAAAGGCAGCTTCGAGGCCGATGCCTTGGTCCATCATTTCAAATTCGGAGATGGATATGTCGTGCGCGTCATCGACGCGAATAAGATCGAAGTCATGTTTCGAGACGGTCCTCGCGTTCTGGCGCAACGGATTTGAGCTAATTGCTCGCAATATCCAAGGGATTCGATGCCATAGGGGCATGCGAAACTTGCTCGCGTTGGTCATGGCGTGGGTGGCGATCTCGTGGACCGTCGTCGCGCGCGCCGACCTTATCATTCGCCCGGGACCGCAAGGAGGATTGGGAACGTGGTTGGTAGCCGGACCGCTTTTTGGAACCGAAAAAGCCATGCGGTTTTCCGGCGAGCAAGAAATCGTCCTGGGCGCTACCGTGATGCCGGGACGCGACTTTCGGTTGCTTCAAGCACCCGATGGACAATTCGATCTGCAGCGCGAGCTTCGCGCTCCTTCCCAGGCGTTCGCTCTCTTCGGCGCCGTTTTGCGCGCATCCTCCCCCACGCGGGTGTTGCTCATCCTTGGAGCCGATGATGGCGTGCGCGTTACTGTCGACGACCGCGTGGTGCTCGACAAGGATTTGTGGCGCCCTCCCTTGCACGACGATGACGCCGTGGCCTTCGATCTTTCTCCGGGTGACCATCCGCTCTTGATTCGGTTGCGACAGCGCTCGGGCCCATGGAAACTTTCCGCGCGCTTGCTTGACGCGTCGAATATGGCTCCCTGCCGAACCGTGCAATTCGTATTGCCCGGTGCCTCGTTGGACCGTGTGGATGAATCCAAGCTGGTGCAAGTCGACGTGGGGCTGGATAGCTTTTCCGATCGATACGAACCGTGGGTTCACGTGATGGCGCAAGGAGGATTGCCCGAAGGGGTCGAATTGGATGTCCACGCATCGGTGGTGAAGACGCCGCCGAAATCAGGGGAAGTGCTTGTATTTACAAGTTTTTTAGGGAAGCTGGCCGCCCGGGGGCATCGCGTTCATGGGTTGAAAGCACGCCTTCTTCCCCTCTTCGCAGAGGGGTTGATGGCCGATGCGGCCGACGATACGACAGAGCATCCGTTCGAGGTTCGCGTGCGCGTGGGCGCAAGAGAGACACGCGTTCGAAGGCAAGGGCACGCGCAAATACGTCGCGCGTTGGGGCAGATCGATCGCGCGTTGCTACAGATGCGCGAGCATACCCATGAACCGCAGGAGGCGGAGGTGGTGGCATCGACGCTCGCGTTATCTCGGGAGCGGCTCGCCAAGTATGTTTCCGAGGGTGATGACGATCTGGCGGCAACAGTCGACGAGGCGAAGGCGGCGTCGACGGTGGCCCGGCATGTGCTCGACAAACAAGATCCCTTGCCGCTCATCCGTGGGCCGATGAGGCTCGCTTATCCAAGTCCGTTGGATGGGAAGAACCGTCCCTTTGGCGTGTATGTGCCGCCATCGTGGCAAGAGGGAAAAACCTACCCGTTGGTCGTGGTGCTTCACGGATTGAACGGTCTTCCGATGCAGATGATTCGGATCTACTTCGGGCAAGACCATCCGTGGCGTCGCGCTCCCTGGGAAGACAGGCATGTCGGCTCGCTTGCGCCCCTCGATGCGTTCGTCGTATCGCCGAGCGGATTTGGCAATATTGGGTATCGCGAGTTTGGGGAAATGGACGTCATGCATTTGGTGCAGTGGATGAAGCGGACCTATCCGATCGATCCGAACCGGGTGTATGTGACGGGGTTGTCGATGGGGGGTACGGGGGCTGGGGCGATTGGGTTGCGGTATGCGGATCAATTCGCGGCGGCAGCGCCGCTATGTGGGTATCACAGCTATGCGTTGCGCAACGATATGGCGAACCGTGAGCTTCGCGGTTGGGAAAAGATGCTTGCCGCGTTCTGGTCCAATGTTTCTTGGGCGGAGCGGGGAAAGAATCTGCCGATGTACGTGGTGCATGGCAAACAGGACAAGCCCGTGGAAAACTCGCTCATGCTCATCGACCGATACCGGGAGCTGGGATATTCGATGTTGGCGGAGCATCCGGACGTGGGGCATAACGTTTGGCAGCAAACCTACGAAGGTTTCAAAGCCCATCGATGGTTGGTGCAGCATAAGAGGGTCGAAGAGCCGGCGCAGGTCGTGCTGACCACGGCTTCGCTTCGTTACGGGGATCTGTCCTGGGTTCATGTCAAGCAGCTCGAGCGACATCTGCAATGGGGGCGGGTGCATGCGCGTTTGCAGCGGGAGCGTATCGATGTTCGGACCGAAGGCGTGCGCTCTTTGGCGCTGGATTGGCCGAAGAGCATCGATGCTTCCGTGTCTGAACTCACGGTAGCGATTGATGGGCAGAGTCTGGGATTTGCTCGGGGCAGCCCGGTAGTGATGCATAAAGATGGCGATCGGTGGCAGTCGGGGGCTCCGGAGCAGTCAGGATTGCGCAAAGAGCGGGGGCTTTCGGGTCCGATTCACGATGCTTTTCTCGAACCGTTGGTATTCGTCGTGGGGACGCGGGATCCCCGGCTGACGAATGCGAACTTGCAGGTGGCCCGTGCCCTTTCTTTTCCTCCGTTTGGGGTGGAAGCCAGATGGCCGATCGTGGCCGATGTCGATGTGGATTCCGCGATGGCGTCTTCCCATGCCCTATTTTTGATTGGCGGCGCGGGTTCCAATGCGATCGTGAATCGAATAGCGGACAAGCTTCCTTTGCGGTTGGAGGGCAATCAGGTGGTGTTGGGCGGGCATCGGCTGGAAGGCAAAGAGCTTGGGATGATGTTTATTTACCCGAATCCGGAGCATCCGCGGCGCTACGTCATTGTGCTAGCGGCGCCGGATGCGGCGGGGACGCTGCGAGCGCTTTCGCTGCCGCGGCTGCTACCGGATTATGTGGTCTATGATGAACAGGTGGCGGGGGCGAGGGGGCAGATGGTGCTGGGGACGGCGTCGCTGTTGGCGGGCGGGCTCTTCGATGAGCAATGGTCCCTACCGGAAGTCTGGGTGGATCCGGTGGATTCGAAGCGTAGAAAAAAATAATAAATTCAATGTGTTGTAATATGCTTGCCACGATACAGGGGGGAGGATTGGCGTGGATGATTGGATAGCGGAAAGCAGGGGGGATTTCGATAGACAGCGGTGTTGTGTCCTATCGTTCGTCTCGGTGTATCACGGTTTTTTGGAAGGATTTCGGGGGGGGGCTCTTGTAGGGGTAGGACGATCGGGCGCTGGCGGCCCGCCGCGTTTTTCAGGCGCTCGGGGCTTGTCTTGCTTGTTTTTTTCTTGTCGATTTTCCTGTCGATCCGCCCGTGGGCGCGGACGAGCCTCGCGGGGTTTTTCTTTCGAAGGCCGGGTCTTGCTTTCACTATCCTTTTTTCCAGCGCGGAATTGCCCTTCTTTTCGGCTGTATTCACGACGCGGTCCCTCGACCCTTCCGGTTGCTTCCTTTTGCGTCGGTTTACGGTCTGGCTTTGGCTTGCGCAGCGGCTCCTGGGATTGCGATGAATCGTCTCGCGGCCCGTGGCGGTAAGCGGGACGATTTCTCGCTGGTTCCGTTTCCGAATTCGTGGGTTTGGAAGCATTGCGCCGTGTGGGTACGGTATCGCCCGCCGCTCGAGAGGCAGCGGGGCGGCCAAAAGAACGGGGCGAAGGGGCTGGCTCGGGGGCGCGGGCGGAGCGAGGGGCAACACGTCCGAGGATGGGCTGCACGTTGGCATAACGCGCATGGGTGGAGACGGCAGCGCGAAGGTGCTTGGGCAGGCCGTACAGGCCCTGCAAGTCACGCAATTCGTCTTTGGTTAGAAACCGCCATTGACCGGCTCTCAGCCCATCGATGGTGATGGCCGCGAAGGCCGTGCGGGTGAGACGAATCACCGGAAACCCCGTGGCTTCCCCCATTCTTCGTATCTGTTGGTTGCGTCCCTCACGCATGATGAGTTCGAACCACGTGAAGCGATCGTCGCGCCGCGTGACCACGACTTCGGTGGGAAGCGTGATGCCGTCGTCGAGCATCACGCCCTGTTTCCAGGTGGCGATGTCTTGTTCGGTCATCACACCCTGGACTTTCACCAAATAGGTTTTGGGGACGTGATAACGAGGGTGGAGCAGGCGCGCGGCGAAGTCGCCATCGTTGGTCATGAACAGCGCACCGCTGGTCTGGTAATCGAGCCGTCCGATGGGGAAAAGCCGAAGGGGAAGAGGTTTGAGGATATCGGCGACGGTGGGACGCTGTTCCGGGTCGTCGAGCGTCGACATGACGGCTCGAGGTTTGTGCAGGATGACGTAGACGAAGTCCTCGGCGACGATGCGTTTTCCGTCGAGTTCGACACGGTCGGTGCGAGGATCGGCGCGAGCGCCGAGTTCGGAGACGATTTTACCGTTGACGCGAACGCGTCGGGCTTCGATCAAGCGTTCGGCGGCGCGTCGAGAAGCGACCCCCGCGCGCGCGAGGATTTTTTGTAATCTTTCTTGCATGGTGGGAGCGAGGGCTACTCGTGTTGCGTGGAGGAGGCGTCTTTGTCGGTGGGCTCTTGTGGGGAGGAACGTTCGCTTTTGCTATCGTCTTTTTTGGTTTCACTGGCGAGCCGACTCATTTCGTCGCGGTCCCATCGGTCGACACGTCCATCGAAGTCGACATCGACACCGATGCGGTCGAGTTGTCCGCGTACGTAGATTTCCCAAACGTCGGGGTTGCCGTCGAAGTTGGTATCTCGTTGGATTCGTGAGAGTTTTCCTTGTACGTAGTACTTCCACTGGTCCGGTTTACCGTCGCCATTGCGGTCGATTTCATGTTTGACGATTCGTCCGTTGGCGAAGGTAATCCAGGAATCGACACGGCCGTCGTAGTTGGTATCGGCTTCTTCTCGTTGGGCTTCGCCTTTGTCGCTGTAGGTGCGCATGACGTCTTTGACGCCATCGAGGTTGGTATCGATTTCGCGGCAGATGAGGACTCTGCGTGCATCTTCGCCGGTTCCGAAAGCTTGGTAGACGCGTCGGATATTGGGGATATTCGAACCGGAGGTGGTGGATTCGACGACCTCACGATCCATGTTGTCGCCGAATTCACATCGAGCTTTGTCATCGGAGGAGAAGCCGTGGGAGCGGTCTCCATCGGCGGCGGACGGGTCTTTGGCGGGGGTTTTGGAGCCACAGCCGGATGCGAGGATAGCGCACAACAGGGCAGGAATGGCGCGGTTCATGGAAGGGGCATGCATGGTACGCATCCTTACGTTCCTCCGGTCGCGTCGTCGGTGCTGGCATCGACAGGGGTAGCGTCTGGCGCCGGGGTTGGAGGGTGTTGGGGCTCCGAGGCGGTCATTTCCGCCTCTCGTTCTTTGCAGGGGTCATACCGTACATCGGGCCGACCGGTTCCCGATTCATCCACCGCGACAACGGGGCATTCAAGTTTGTTGGGATCGGGGAAAGTCCACCATTGATCGACTTTCCCATCACGGTTGGAGTCCCGCAGCCGTTCGGTAAGCAGACCTTGGCGGTAGGTATCCCACGTATCCAACTTGCCATCGAGATTGGTTTCGCGGTGCTTTTGGACGATCACACCATTTTGATAATAAGCGATTTCATCGATGAGACCGTCTCGGTCGAAGTCCGATTCCCGGCGACGCAAGTTCCCGGCGTCGTCGAAGTACAGGTAATTGTCGATGAGGCCATCGAAGTTGAGGTCGATGGCCCGACAGACTTCGCGATTGCCGTTCATGACTTGAATGATATCCGGGCGCCCATCTCCGTTGGCATCGGTTTTGGTAGCGTTTTTTGAATCGGTATCACAGGGTTCGTGGACGATATCGACAGGGGGACGACCATCCGCGGTAGCCTCGGTGGGTTTTTTGGAAACGGCGGAAGCGCATCCAAAGGCGAAGCACCCGGCCATGAGGGGAAGGACAACAACCCTTGAAAATCGATAACGATAGTTGGCAGGCGGCATGACAAGCTCCCTTGACGCACGGAACGGGGTCCTCCGGCCCATGCCCCAGAGTAGTGGCAGTGTAAGCGTGTGAGAGGGTGCATGCAAGCGGGGACATGGGGGGAGCCCATGGAAAGGGGTTCCGCGGGAAGGCAGTGAAAACATTGACAACATACGTACCTTCATCTAGGGTATTGGCTGGTCACAAGCTCGGGCAGCCCATGTCACGAAAAAAAATATCCACCACCATCTATGTCACGCCCGAACAGGCTGACAGACTCAAGCTGCTTCACGAGCGGACGAAAGTCCCGGTCGCGGTGTATATCCGTGAAGGCATCGACTTGGTGCTGGAACGCTATGAGCACGTGCTTCCGGGCCAGATGACGCTCGTGACGGACGGGTCGGGGAAAGAGCGATAGGTTGTGAGGGACGGCTTGGCGCGAGGGTCGTAGGCCGCCCCGGGTCGAATTCCTCCCGGAGTGACAACGGGGCGTTTGGCGCCGCTTCATGGGGGAAACTATCTCCCGCAAGACAGCCCGCGTGTTGCACGGGAGAGGTGGGAGCGAATAGTATTGCTATCCGTATTGGGATAATATTTGCGAAATACCTAATGATTTCAGGCAATTGCTGTTGTCCGTGTAGGTATATTCGGAAAGCGATTGCCATCGCTATCCCCCCGTCGGGCGTGGTATCTCCATGAAGTGCATGGGCTCGATCCCATCGATGCCTTAGTTGGCTTCGTTGGAAATCCACGCGCCAAGCGCATTCACTTCCTCGTCCGAGCCCACCAGCGGCGGCATGACCCGGTGGTAGGGATTCCAGGGACGATCGGCTTCGCGTAACGTTTCCAGGCGTTGCCGAAGTGATTCGGGCTTGGGGCGTCGTGCGGTCTTGCGCAGCGAAAAAGGTCCTTGTTTTGCGTGGCAGCTTGCGCATTGCCGATCGAATACCTGCTCCGCGCGTTTGGGAGCGTCGGTGGGCAACGCGGGGGAGCGTCGTTGTGTGCGAGCGGTCATCACCTGCATGCCGTTGATGTAGGTCTGGGGTCGCAGGGCCCACGGCTCTTGGTAAGCCATCCACGTGCCTTGGGATGCGATAGAGGCGATGGTTGCGCCGAGCAGCACGGCCGATCGTGCGCGGGTTCCGGAAAAGAAGGCACTCACGATACCGACAGAAAGCCAGGCGCCGGTCGAGATCATCGTCCAGCGTGTCGATAGGGCTGCATTTCCACGCTCGAGGGCGTCGACAGAGAAAGCGGGGACCGTTTCCGAGGGTAGCCAATGGGAAGCGGTGAGCAGAACGACGCTACAGAAGCTTGCTGCTACGACGGTAAGGGCGCGGAGCAAGGCGCGGGCATTGTCGCGAAGGGGGTCAGAGAATGGGAGAAGAAAACAGAAAGTCGACGCCAGATGGTAGGCCAGGATCGGTGCGAGCGAGGGGGGTTGCAGGGCGGTGGCGAAATGGGGGGAAGCCAACCATCGATGTGGTGTCAATGCAAAGGCGACGGCAAGGGACCAGCAGGTCATCGCCAGTGCCGCGCCCAAGCCAACGAGCGTGCGGGTCCAAGAAGGGGGGAGGGGACGACGCGAAAAGCTCGCCAGGCCCAGCAAGAGCAGCGCGCACGAAAACCCTGCCCAGACCGGCCAGATTGCCTGATCGATCGCGGCGGAAGCCAGGGGCAAGCCGGCCCATCGGATGGCAAAAAAAAGTACCGCGCTGGGCATCAGGGTGGTGAGAACGAGGGGGCGCCAGGCAGGAGCCGCAGCACGGACAGTCGTATTTTGCAGCAAGCAAGACATCAGCGCGGCGGCAATCAATCCTTGCAGCAGGGCGAGCATCGGCAGGCTGACGAGCACCAGCGCGTGGCGAGGGCTCAGCCATGGAATCGGCCAAAACGCGTAGCCCATCTCACCCATTATATCCAGATACGGATAGTTCCGCAGAGCAGGCAAAGGCAAAAGCAGTCCCAAACCATGGGGTTCGAGGAAGAAGGGAAAGTTCGTTCCGCCGGTGGATGAAGCGACTCATTTGGGTCGTGGTCCTGCGTGTCAGGGTTCGCTTCTCGGGTACTTCCCGTAAGCTGGAATGCAACTCATCGTTGCAGGGGGCCGTTTTGCCGTTCATGGTATCGTAGACGGAACGGATAGCGAAAGAAGGGTGCGCATGTTGGCATCCCTGTGAGAAGGGATCGAGCGCGGCGGAAGGCTGCTTCGGATCCGCCGGGTTGGGTCAAGGGAGAGGCTGTCCTGTGAATTGATGTGAAAATGAATGGGTTGGACAAGCAAGATGCGGCGGGAGCGGTTGGCTCGCGGTATGCTAGGACGAGCAAGACGACGAGCAAGGAGGAGGAGTTATGAGACGTGAAGAGTCGGATCGAAAAAACCGTGCCGCCACACGGCCTGGCGTGACGATTGTGTTCATCCTGGCCGCGGCGCTGGCACCAGGGTGCTCGTCGAGCGATAGTGATGCGCAATTTGGGTCCGGAGGAGCCGGGGCAGGGGCGGGAGCGAATGGCGCGACGGGGGGAAGTGGGGGTCAAACGGGGATTGGTTCGGATGGTGGACCCATTTTTATGGATGGTTCTACCGAAGCGGAGCAGCCGATCAAGGAATGCGCGAAAAGCACGGCGAAGGCGTCGCTGTTGCCGACGTATTTGCAGTTTCTCGTGGACGTGAGTGGGTCAATGAATTGCAAGCCCACGGATCCCCCCTCGAAGGGCTGTCAACCCGGCGATCCTGGGTCGAAGTGGATGCTCACGCGCTCGGCTCTCGGAAGCGCCATCGATCTATTGCCGGTATCGTCGAGCGCAGGTGCCATTCTCTTTCCCGATGTCGATCCGAGTGGTTGGAACCAGCTATGTTTTTCGAATAAATCCGCTGTACCGATGGCTCCCTTGACCGATGGTCACAAGACCTTGTTCAAGCAGGTTTTGAATTCCACGATGGCGATGGGGGCCACGCCGACGGAAGACGCGTATTTGTTCGCCGTACAGAGTTTCGGGGCCATTACCGAGGAGTCGAATAAGTTCATCGTGTTGATCACCGATGGGGTCCCATCCGTATCGAAGGGGTGCCAAGGCGATGGGATGACACCGGTGCCTACCGCGCCGTTGGTACAAGCTGCCGCGGGCGCAAAGGCGATGGGGATCAAGACATTCGTGATTGGATCGCCGGGCAGTGAAGCGGTGCGCACGCCGCTATCGGAAATGGCGAGCCAGGGAGGAACGGCGACTCCAGGGTGCTCGGATTCCGGCCCGAACTACTGCCATCTGGACATGACCACCCAATCGAATTTTGGTCAGGCGATCACGGATGCGCTTTTGGAAGTAGCCGGAAAAACGATCGCCTGTTCTTTCGCGCTGCCCGAAGAAGATGGTGATGCGGGCAAGGTCGACCCCAACCTGGTCAACGTCATGTATACGCCCGGCGGTGGAGAGCCCGAACTCATCGGGCAGAATCCGCAGACGCCCTGCACCGGTGTGGGATGGCATTATTCAGACGACAAATCACATATTATTCTATGTGAGCAGACCTGCAAAACCGTCCAGGCGGATCCGCAAGCCGAGATAACCATCGTGCTCGGGTGTGCGACGGAACAAGTCAAGTAGACGCGTCATCACGGATTTTTCGACTCGATCGCGAGGCGAGGACGACGGGTATGGCCACGATCGAGCCCGGATCAAGGGTCAATCAATATATCCTAATACGGATAGAACGATCCAGCCTGCCCAAAGCACGATACCCACGAGCCAGGAGATGCGATGGCGAGCCGATAGCTTGTCCAGCCATGGAATCGTGATCAGGAGGGCGATGCTTGCGGTGGGTACGATGAGCCAGGTCGAAGCGCGAAGGTGCTGAGCCAAGTAGAAAAACGCCATCAAACACCAGGCGGGGCGAGGCGGTAGGGCCGGTTCGGGCTCGGCAGCGAAAGGTGCAGGGCAAAGGGCGGCCACGATGAGGATGACGTTGATGGTGAGCAGCCACAATAGGGCGGCTCGGGGAAAGAACTCGAGCCAGCCGATGGAGCGAGAAGGCCGTCGAGGGGGCGCAAGGCCGTGGATATGAACGAGAAAAACATGCACCGACGAAGCGAGGAGCAAAAGGCAGGGAAGGACGAACGTGTGAAGAAGAAAAAACCGGTGAGTTGTCGTGGCCCCCTTGGCGGAATCGTCGTAAACGAGACTTGTTCCCATTTCTCCAAGCCATGGAATTGATTGAAGAATTGTCTTTCCTACCCGGGCTGCGTACGCGGCGTTGGTATCCCAGGGGAGAATGGTGCCGGTGGTGAGCAAGGCGACGACTACGAGGCCGAGCAGGATGCCTGTCCACCAGGTTACTTCCCGGGGGGGGCGGAAAGAGCCTTGAAACAAGCTGATGGACGCATGAAAAGCGGCGATGAGAACGATGGCCTGGGCGCCCCAATGGTGCAGGCCGCGCAACAGCCAGCCATAGGCAACGACGTTTTGGATGGTGGAAATGGAGGCGACTGCGCTTTGCGGGGTGGGATGATAATACGCAAGCAGCAGCAATCCGGTGACGGCTTCGAAGGCGAGCAGGACCACGAGGGCACCACCGAAGGCGTAGAGAATCGAGCCATGGTTGGGCACGGCAACGTTGTGTAGAAGCTGTCGAAGGGCGGGGATTCCGAGGCGTTCGTCGAACCAGGATGGCTGGCGCGAGGCAGCAGGAGGGCCAGGGGCTTCAGGTTCCGACGATGATGGTGTCATGGCGAACCTGCAGGGGGATGGGGCGCAGAGGGGCGGTGGTGGGACCGTGCTGGGCGGCGCCGGTGTCGGGATGAAAGGCGGCCCCGTGGCAAGGGCACTGCAAAAGGCGATTTTCGGGGTCGAAACTGATCTCGCAGCCCAGATGCGGACAGGTGGCGTCGAAGGCTCGCAAGGACCCATCCTCGAGCCGGAGCACGATGATGGGAATCGAGCCCAAGGTGGCGGAACGGGCTTGGCGAGGCAGCAGTTGCCGCGACGGCCCCAAGGCGAGGGATGTGGCAGTATCCGGTGGGTCCAACGGGGGAGGCAAGAGGTAGCGATAAACAGGCCAAGCGATCACACAAGTACCCAAGGCTATCGAGCCCTGGGCGCAACGCTCCAAAAAGCGTCGACGTGGGGAGCTGTGGTCATTTTCGCTCATGACTGGTGGTTCGGCCAGTACCGTGAGGGTGTCAACGAGAAATCGGTCCATGAAGGGAGCGAAAGGGCTTGGGGCAACATAATGCAGGGAGGCGTGGGAAAGGATGGGGTAGCGCTTGACTGAAGCAGGATGCGCGCGTAGGTCCCGGTCCGGTCGAAAGACTTCCCACGATCGGAGTCCCGCATGCCTGGTTGGCTGAGCGAACTTCTCCCCATTTCGATTCTCCTGGTGGTCGTGGCGCTCGTTCTGGCGCGGCTTCCCAAGGTCAAAGAGGTGGAACACAGCGCGGCGTTTCGTCGTCGCCGTGTGTTGAATTGGCTCCCGCTGGGGTTGGCATACGCGTTTCTTTATATGGGGCGGTACAACCTCAAGGTGAGTCAACACGTATTCGAGCAGATGACCAATGCCGATGGGCAGCAATTGATGACGAACGCTGGTTTTGCGACCATTTTTGGGGTGGGCACGGCGGTATACGGAATTTCTTTTTTGTTGAATGGGCCGCTGACCGATCGGTTTGGGGGGCGAAAGGCGATTCTCACGGGGATGGGAGGAGCGGCCGCGGCCAATGGGTTGATGGCTCTGACCATGGTGATTTTCCAGCGTGGCGGACCGATGGCAGACTCGGTGGGAAGGAATTTTTTGCTTTTATTTTCAATACTTTATGCAGCCAATATGTACTTTCAGAGTTTCGGGGCCGTGGCGATCGTGAAGGTGAATGCTCCCTGGTTTCATCTTCGAGAGCGCGGCGTGTTTGGGGCCATCTTTGGAATTCTGATAGCCCTGGGAATCTATTTCGCGTTCGACTGGAGTTATAAAATCATTAGTTTTTTCGGGCAGGATCCGCATCTTGAACAGGCTTCTTCCCGGCTCACCTGGGTCTTTGCCGCTCCCGCAACGATTCTCGCGGCCTTGTGGGTTGTCGTGGGAATATGGGTCAAAAATACACCGGGGGATGCGGGCCATGAGGATTTCGATACGGCGGATGCGTCCAGCGAAGAGCAGGGCAAGAACCTGGGGGCAGGACAGGTCATCAAGTTGATGCTGCGCAACCCCGTGGTCATGACCATTGCAAGTGTCGAATTTTGTAACGGATTTCTCCGTCAAGCCATCATGCAATGGTATCCGACGTTCGCAAAACATACGAATGGCGAACTTGGGCATATGGATGGTTTCGTGTTCAAAAACTGGGGATTGCTTCTTTGTATCGCGGGGATCGTGGGGGGCATGGTGGCGGGCGTGATCTCCGACCACCTTTTTCAATCGCGACGCGGTCCCGTCGTATCCATCCTGTATGGCGGCATGATCGTGGGGAGTATCGTCCTATTTTTCGCGTATCAGACATCCATGGTTGGCTGGATCGCGGTGCTGATGTCGGTGCTCGTCATCGGCGTGCATGGCATGCTTTCGGGCACGGCGAGCATGGATTTTGGAGGGAAAAAGAACGTCGGGATCGTCGTGGGGATCATCGATGGGTTCGTGTATGCGGGGACAGCCATGATGGCGTTGACCTATGGGCTGTTATTGCCCGACGAGCAGCTCAACGAGGCGGGGAAGATCGTGGGGCCATCGACGCAAGCGTCGAACTGGTTTGCATGGCCGGCGGCGATGATTCCGTTTGCGATCGTGGGTTTCGTGTTGGCGCTGCGGGTCTGGAATGCCAAGCCACAATCGAAGGCGGCGTCGGTGTCCTGACGTTCGGATTTTGAAAATCGGTGCCGCGAAGGCATCGAAGCATTGGGGTGGAGATACCCGGTCAAGGACTCAAGGTTGGCTTCGGGCGCAACGGAAACCCATGTGGGTGAGACGGTGAGAGGGGTTGGCGCTTTCGCGCGAGCCGTTGCGCAGTCGATTGGGATTCATCTCGTTCCACGCGCCGCCACGTCGCATACGGCCGGAGCCGAACTGGACGGCCGCGCAGTTGGAGCAGGGCATGGGATAGGGGTCGACGAATCGATCCAGCACCCATTCGGACATGCTTCCAGCCAAGTCCGCATGTCCCCAGAGGCCATCGCCAAGGGGTGAGCGGGAACCCACGTCGACGATGTCAGCGGCGACGCAACCGGGGGAGCCATCGGTTTCACAACCCCAGACGGCGTGATCGTGGTCGAGGGTATCGCCCCATGGGTACGTTCGGTGTTGGCTACCGCCGGAGGCGGCGAAATTCCATTCGGCTTCCGTGGGCAATCTACCGCCGGCCCACGCGCAATAGGCAAATGCTTCGTACCAGGTCACGCAATTGATGGGTCGTTTTTCTTTGGGGCCGGGGGTATCGGTCCAAGTTTGGTAGGTCACATCGCAATTCAAGCTGGTGGTCAACGCTCCCTTGTCGGCAACGAGTTCAGCGTTCCATTCGGCGTTCCACCCTGAATTCGCAATCAACGGATGCGCCCCCGCGCCAGGAGAGGGCGGGTTTTTTTGGGTTCCCCAACCTGCTTCGATGAATTCCCGAAAGCGCCCCACGGTGACTTCGAAAGTATCCAACGCGAAGTCGGCGACCGTGGCCACGTAGGTATCATCCATATAATACACGCCATCGTAAGAACGGCTGAACGAGCCGCCTTGGACATCCGAGCTTGCGCAGCAATCTTGGGTCGAGGCATTCCCGCAATTGTTTCCCGCCCCCGTGGCTCCGCTATCGCAAGCCGGATCGCATCGTCCGCTGAGCGCGTTGCAACGCTGGGGCGATGAACACGTTTGGGAAAGGGATTCTTGCTGACCGTCCTCGGAACATAGCCACAGCTTGGGGCCGTCACATCGATAGGATTTGGCAAGGCAAATGTCGCATTGGGAGCCTGCTTCGTCGCAAAGCGCTTCGCTCACGCAAGTCTCGAGCGTATGCCAATCGGTGAGCGTGAAGTTACAAACGCGAAGCTTCGCCCCATCGCAGGATACTTGTCCTGGAGCACAAGCCGAAGGCGTGCATGTTTTCGCGACCGAATCGCAAAGCGTGGAAGACTTGCAGTCTTGTACGTCGTCCCAACCGGTCCCGTTACAAACCTGAAGCACGCTTCCACTGCACTGCATGGTGTTGGGAGAACAAGGAGTGGCGGCGCAGGTTTGGTATTCCGCACGACAATGGGCTGCCGATTCACACACCTCTTTGGTGGACCAGCCGGTCTGATTGGACAAACAAATCTCGAGGGTGGCACCGACACAACGATGTTCCGAAGGTTGGCAGACAGGGGGATGGCATCGTCCCTGCTGATCGTCGCACAACGCGGAAGTGGCACAGGGCCAGTAGTCAATCCATTGTGTGCCCGTTTCATTGCATTTGAGCAGGGTGTTGTTTTTGCATTGAAACGAACCCGCGGGGCAAATCACATCACCGACGACGATGTCCTCGGGAACGTCAGGCTCACTATCCTCTGGTGCATCGGGGACGTCCGTACCTCCCGAACCAGCGATGGAACCGCCTGTTCCCGACGTTCCGCCGCCGCTGCCTCCGCCGGTGCTCGTATCGTTTTGATGGTCGGATTGCGCGTCGGTAACTGCTCCCCCGGAGCCTCCTTTGGAGGGGGAGGAAGGGTCCTCATCGTCGGAACTACATGCTTGCATAAGGGGAAAAAACAAGGCTCCAACAGGGATTCCGTAGATCAACAAGCGTTTCATGTTCCTTCACTCCACGACGATTCGATGCAACCCAGATGTGGCGAGAGAGACTCGCGCGACCCGGCCCGCTTCGGTTTCCGTCAGTATGCGCCTGTCAGAAGACAAAGCAATGCGTGGCACGCGTGGCTCGGCTTTCGGCAAGAATACCGAATGAAATGTGCCAAAGGGAGGTTGACGGATGCTCTGAGCGCTGATTGCGACGACAAATCAGTGGCCATTTCTTATTCGAAGCGATCGAAAGGACCGACGACTTCGATGTCGGTAGGGAGCAATTCCGCGGCGACCGCGCGACCCAGCAGGTTGACGTTGCATATGATTCGACGGCCCTTGCCTTTGATTTCGGCAACGATTCCGATCACGCCCGCCAATCCGCCAGACACGATACGTACGGTCTTTCCTCTTTCGATTCGCCCGAGAGGTTCCAACATACGATCGGAATTACACATCACCTGAAGGCTGGTGATCTCATGGTCCCGAACGGGCAAGGGGCCTTCCGGACCACCTAAAATCTGAACCATTCCGCGGGTTTGCATGACACCGACGCGTCGTTCCCGATCCGTCAGGTTCGAATGCAAGAAAACATACCCCGGAAACAGAGGCAAAGAGACAATCGCGCGACGGTCTTTTCGTCGCGAATAGGTTTTGTAGGTGGGAAGGAAGGCTTCGAACTGACGATTCGTGAGTTGAGCGAAGACGGTTTTTTCGAAGTTGGCCTTGGTGCGAATCGCCCACCAGTGCAGGCCCTCGGGAATCCGAAACGTCATGGGGACAACACTTCTCCGAGCTGTCAGGCGGGAATATAGACGATTTGGGCCTGGTAAGCGAATGCGAAGGCATGGTGCGTGAAGCGTGTGCCGTGACCGTGTAGCGTATGCCCGCGAGCGAGCGGACTCCCACCAAAACGGATGCCGTTCACAGGATGGAATACACTTTCCTGCCCATGGATGGCGAAAGTGGATGCTCTGGCCCTGGACGCGGGAGCAAGGGCAGTGGACAGGCAACGGCTTGGCCTTTATGGTCGCGCGGATGCGTCGTGTGGACATCGAAACGATTCATGTGAGCCTGTGGGGGGACCGGCTGGCGCAACGGATTGGCCTGGGCCAAGTGGATGCAGAGTTCGTGATTCGCGTGCTGGAACCGTTCGCCACGGAACGTCGGCGGGAGAAGTTGCAGCGGGTCTTCGCCGACCGGATCGGTTCGGTCACGGTGGTGATGGACTCGATTTGTGACCCCCACAACGGCGCGGCATTGCTGCGGACGTGTGAAGCGTTTGGGGTAGCGCGGATTCATTTGTTGGAACAAGGGGCCTCGTTTCTCGCCCACGCGGGAGTCGCCCGGGGCACGCATAAGTGGGTCGAGGTGCGTACCCACGCGGACGCGGAATCCTGTGTGAAAGCGCTTCGCGACGACGGGATGGTGCTGGTGGGAGCGCATCCCCAAGGGAAGCTACAAGCTGAGGATTTACAGTCGATTCCTCGATTGGCTCTGGTGCTGGGCAACGAGCATCAAGGGATACGTCCGGTCCTGACGCAAGCATGTGAACACGCGGTTCGTGTGCCGATGCGGGGGTTTGCGGAAAGCCTCAACGTGAGTGTGAGCGGAGGGATATTGCTTGCTTATGCTACAGCCCATCGCCCCGGTGATTTACCGGAAACGGAACGTCGTCGACTGTACGCAAGAGGTCTGGCTGTCACCGTACCCAACGCGGGAGCGTTGTTGGAACGGGCGGATCATGAACGGTTCGCAGGCGAGCAGGACAATGCCCGGCAAGGCCCGTTCACCGCAAAAAATAGCCTTTCGGATTGAAGCCCCACGAGTCTTTTGGCCATTGCGCGGGCAACCGCGACAATGGGCCGGTATCGCGGATACCCACCATCATGTCGTCCTCTGCCTCCAGGATCATGAAAACGCCTCCCCTGTGGTATGTATGCTCGCAGGGGGCGGTCTTCGGTCCGATGAACACCGTGACGTTGCTGCAAGGCGTGGCGGAGGGCCATGTGCCCACCGACAGTTTGGTCCGCGCCCATGCCTGGTCACAATGGAGAAATATTCTTCAAATACGTGAGGTTAGCGCTTTTCAGAAGGCGAGCAATCCCTCGTTCGAACCACGATGGGAATTGCCTTACCCAGAAGACGAAGGGCAAGCGTTGGCTCGTTCTTTCCTACGCTGTGCCATCAGTTCCACCGAAGCGTTGTTGTTGGCGATGCATGCGGCGGTCGAATTGACGCGAGCAGAAGTTGCGATGGTGCATCGGTATCGCGGCCCGGAACGTGCTTTTGTAACCAGTTTCACGCATGGTGACGGCCTTGAACCGTCGGTAGGCCATGCGTTGCCTGGTTACGATGCGGCTTGTGTGGCGGCGATGGACGGTCGAGGGGTGTGGGGCAGTCAAGGGGTTGGTTCGGCCCAGCGTGCGTTGGTGGCGCGTTTGAGCCGCGGAATGGCGCTTCGGGGTGTCGCCATGGTTCCGATTCGTGTGATGGATCGCACCTACGCGATGCTTGAATTGGGCCGTTCCGACCACCCGTTTCGAAACTGCGACAAGGCGAGGTTGACGGGGGTTCGAAGGGCGCTCGAGCAAGTATTCGTTGGCGAAGGGTGGAATCCATGGCCGATGTCGGTGCTGCGAGGCAGGCAAAGGCCAACGATGATGTGATTATCTTCGTGGGAGGGATTCACAGGGGCATGGGGGCTCGAGCGGAAAGATGCTTCGGCGAGGGGATCAGGCCGTGGTGGCGAGCACGATATTTTGGGCAGACGGTTCTTGTTCGAGCGCATCGAGGACCTCATCGGCTGGGCACCGGCCTTTTTCGAGGAGTATTTCGAGATCCTTCAGGTAGATATCTTCTGCCTGTCCCGCGGAATCACGCTGGTTGCGTCGTCCGAGACCTTCTTTCGCGATCGACAACACGCGCTGGGCCCAGGTGGCGACGGTCTTTCCGTGGAACATGGCGTTGAGTCCTTCGTTTCCGAGGGATTGGCGCAAGGTGACCATGGAAGGATAGGTCCAGGTTTCGGTGAGCCGTTCGGCGGCGTCCAAGGCCTTATCGTCATAAAGGATGCCGGTCCACAGGGCGGGGAGGGCTGGTGTATATCGATTGGGGACCGAGTCGGCGCCACGGACCTCGATGGTTTGCTTGAGTCGGACTTCGGGGAAGAGAGTATTCAGGTGAGCGGTCCAATCCTCGAGGGTGGGGCGATATCCCTGGAAACCGTCGATCAAAAAGCTGCGAAAGGTTTGTCCTGTATTTTCAATGGCTTTGCCTTGTCTGAGGAAGAGGAACATGGGGGCGTCGAGGGCCCATTGGATATAATCATCCAAGGTGGCCGACGGGTTCCACATTTGGGGCAGCAGTCCTTGCCTGGCGGGGTCGACCTGGAGCCAGGCCTGGATACGACGGCTTTTTCCGCCGTAGCGGCGGCCTTCGACGAACGGACCGTTGGCGAACATGGCGGAGACGATGGGGGAGAGACGGAGGCTAACGCGCAACTTCCGCAATCCGTCTTCGATGCTCGAAAAGTCGAAATTGGCTTGTACCGTAGCGGTTCGTCGCATCATTTCGAGGGCATCGCCGCCTTGGGAGGCGAGATACACGCGCATGATTCCGTAACGGAGTTTGGGCACCCAGGGTAGTTGGTCGTGTCTGGCGAGAGGATGGAAGCCCGAGGCAAGCCAGGTGATGCCCATGGGATCACTGATGGATTGCAACTCGGTATTGTACGTTTGACGCTCATTTTCGAGGGCGTGCAAGTCATGCCATGGGGAGCCCGAAAACTCGAATTGTCCCGCGGGTTCGAGGGTGATGGCGGCGCCGTTTCGTTTCAACGACACCACTGGGCCCCCGGGGCTTTCGCTTTTGGCTAGCCAACCGTATCGGGATACCAATTCATGGAACAAACCGAGGATGCCGTCCTGGCCATCGTATTGCAGCGGCTGCAAGGTGCGTGAGTACACGCCGAAGCGCTCGGCTTCGATGCCGATTCGAAAGGCGTGTCGGGGCTTGCAAGCAGAGGAAAAGGGCCACGACAATTGGTCGAAGTCGAGAAGTTCACTACCGGATTCGGTTTTCGGTCTTGGATGAGCAGGATGAAGATTCATCGTCTCCCATTGGATGATGCAATTGGTGATGGCGTAGCGGGCGAAGCGACGGTTCGCTCGCGGATTTGCAATTACTTGCGTTCAATACCGATGAGAAAGGTCTCTACGCTACGACGGCGAGTGCCTTCTGGACGGATGATACGGACTTTGTTGAATCGTTCTCGCAGGTGCTGGCGTGCCTGTTCGAAGGTTGCACCCATGAATAGTTTTCCCACGAAAGCACTTCCTCGACAGCCGAGGGAGGCCGCGACATCGACGGCGCGCATGAACAAGTCCGCGGAGCGGATTTCGTCGACGTGGCTGAATCCTGTTGTGTTGGGGGCCATATCGGAGAGCACGACATCATAGGGGGCGAAGGTAGCGAGGGCGGGTTCTTGTAGCGCGAGAGCATCTCCCTGAAGGAAGGTGACGTTGGAACCGAGGGGGTAGTCGATGGGTTGCAAGTCGATGGCGAGGATTCGTCCGATGGGGCCGACGCGTTGTGAGGCGTACATGGACCAGGAGCCTGGGGCGGCACCGAGGTCGAGCACACGCATGGCGGGGCGCAGCAATTGGACGCGCCTATCGATTTCTTCGAGTTTGAAGATGCTTCGGGCGGGATATCCCTGTTCGCGCGCTTGGCGGCTCCGGTGATCGGGACGTCGATAGGGGTTACGAGCCACCCGGATTACTTGGCTTTCGGGTGTCCACCCATTTTCTTGACGGCGCCACGGATCACGACGATTCCGTTTCGGCTACCGGGCACGCCGCCGTGGACCAGGAGCAGGTCTTGTTCCGGGATGATCTTGGCGACTTTGAGGTTGAGCACGGAGCATTGTTTGTTGCCGTATTGGCCGGGCATTTTGACGCCTTTGAGGGTTCGGCCGGGGGTCAAGTTCGTGCCGATGGATCCGCCGTGGCGACGGTATTCATGCGTGCCGTGGGTGTTGACCTGTCCTTTGAAGTTGTAACGGCGCATGACGCCGGAGAAGCCATGGCCGCGGGATTTCGCGCGGACATCGATGAATTGGCCGACTTCGAAGACCTTATCGAGTTCGAGTTTCTGGCCGATTTCGTATTGTGCGACCACGTCGGCGGGCAGGCGGAATTCCTTGAGGATGCGTTTGGGCGTGACGCCCGCTTTTTTGAAAAAGCCGCCGAGCGGTTTGTTGGTATGCTTGGGTTTTCGCTCGTCGAGACCCACGATCAAAGCGCTGTAGCGGTCTTTGTCCAGGGTGCGTTTTCCGACGACGACGGCGGCGGCTTCGATGACGGTGACGCGCTGGACGATGCCGTTATCATCGAAGAATTGAGTCATGCCGAGCTTTCGCCCGATCGTTCCTGGGTGTTGGTTCATGATACACCATAAGCTCCGTCAAAGAGTGATGATGAAGGGCGGGAAATCCGCCGGTCCGACCGTTTCTCCCGATGGGGCTGGTGCCGGAGCGGCTTACACCAGGGAGCACGGGGCTCCAGAGCGGAAGGGACGCGCAGCATAAACGGATTGGGCGGCTCGTCAAGGCAAGAAGCAGCGATTGCGGTGCGTTACAAGTCGATTTCTTTCATTCGAATCCGGTTCAAATCGGCGATGCCCAGGCCCATATCCGCGGCTCGCTGGATATAGGTGGGTTCGCGTTTCGCTTTTTCCAAGGTCGGAAGCCCGCGGTCCACGCGCCATTTGTCGACGATTTGCCATCCGATGCGGTCCATGGCGACCGGATCGGTGCTTACGTACACGGCTTCGTGAGGCACTCGCGCGCGAGGGTCCCGATCCAGGGGGCCGGCATTGTAAATGAGCTTGAAACCATCGGTGATCTGCAAGCGAACCCGGCTTCGAATCGCGTCCTGGGCGTAGACCAAGGGGATCTGTGGATCCATCAAATTGGCGTGAAAATCATGAGGGTTGAGCGTAACCCCATGCGTCATGTTCTTCATGGTCCCCGTGTATCCGCACAGGGAATGGTCTTTGATCAACGCGACATTGATGACTGCCGTGGCCTCCATGAGCTGCCGTGCAAAACGCGTTCGAATCGCATGAATTCGAATCTGACCGGTTCCCGCGTCGGTGTTGTTGTGCGTATAGCTTTTAACCCCCTCGGGCAGGACGTCGTCTTTGATTCGAGTACCCGCGAGAAAAGATGGGTATTGCTCGAATACCCATAAATTTTCGGGTTTGACACCCGCCGCGAGCACCCCGCGGACGATCTCGAGGATCAGCTCTTTGTTGGTCCCCATCGTGGCACCTTTTTGCGCGGCGATGCCGTTGACTTTGATGGCCACCTTGTCCTGGGGATGAACGAAGCGCCCGAACGCCTGTCCAAGGTCATTTTTCCCTGTGAATTCTGTCATCGCTCGCTCCAGCATGACCTTCGCCGCCTCTTCCGTCGGCCACAACTGGTTGGGTTGGAGCGTATTGGATTTGGATACTTTGACGATCAACCCCGGTGCTGCCATCGGAATGAAACCATCGGGGCGTCGTGCGGCCAAACTCGGAGGATCATCTTTTTTTTCCGCACGGTCCGCGGATGTGGCAGGAGTTTGCCCTCTCGCTCGGGCCGCCACGCCAACAAGCGCCGTGGCTGCCGCGGCTCCAACGAGTTGCCTCCGAGTCAGGGTTTGGTGGCGATCGTACTGCGTCATCGTCTTCCTCGTTCACGAACCATGGGTGAATTCGCGTTGTTTCGCCAGCTATTTGGTATCGTTTCGCACCGACGCCAGTGCCTTTTCGGGCGAGGCTTGTTTTGAGGTCCGTGCGCCCAGCCACAGGGCCAGCGCGATCATGGCGCTGGCCGACAGCAGCCGGGACCATTGCGCGGATTCCCCGAAAACAAGCAGAGAAACCAGCACGGCGAGGGGGATTTTCACGTTGTTGAACACCGCCAACACGCCCGCATTCGTGGCTTTTGCTCCCACGTTCCACAGAAAAAAGCAGATCCCAGAGGCTACGAACCCCAGATACCCAAGTGTCCAGATCTGGGTGAACGTCAGGCTCGACGGGATGGAATCGTTCGTCAGCAGGGCGGCCATGCCCGTTACGAGCACGGCGCCCGCGTAAGCAAGGGCAAAACTCGATCGGTCCGGAGTCGGTCCCCGTCCCAAGCGTCGGTACCATACTTGTCCGACGGCGAAACAGAGGTTGGAGCCCTGCACGAGCAGCATGCCTTTCCACGCGCCAAGGCAAGTGGGGTCGGGGTTGAGCAAGGCCGCGCCACCGACTGCCAAAAGGGCAGCGAGTGCGAAACGAGCACGAAGCGTACGCGTTGTCCAGGCCTCCAAGCCCACGACGAAAAGCGGAGTCAAGACGGTGGATAGCGCGACTTGATGGGCTTTGAGGGTTTCGAAGGAGGCGATATAGAAGACATACATCAAGCCGTATTGCACGCCGCCAAGGACGATGAGTTGCCAGGCTTGGCGCCATTTCATCTGGGCAGGACGCAAAAAAGGCAAAAAAACAAGGAGCGAAAGTGTCATCCGCACCCAAGACACGAAGCTTGGATCGAGGCCTTGTAAGTTGCCTTTGATGAGACCAAAGGAAAAGGCCCAGATGAGCGAAACGACGAGTAGGTGTGCCATGGGTGGATGAAACGGGGCAGCGTCTTATCCAACAACGCGGTGTTCGAACAAGGGCGCGATGACACGATAGCGTGTCGAACCGCAATAACGCCAGGAACCTCGTGCGACGCGCTTGTGCAATCTTGCCTTTGGTCTTTACAATCCACGTGTGAACACTCCGTACCTATCGATGGGCGTAAGAGCTTCGTGGCTCGCTTGGTTGGTCCTGACGCTGCTGCTTGTGGGATGCGGAAAGGGCGGGTTGCAGTTGACGCATATTCGCAGCGCCTACAAGCGTCCGAGCAATGTCGCCGTCTACTTCAAGGTGCAAATGTCCGATGGTCAACCGGTGGGGGGACTGACGGCCGATCAGTTTGTGGTTTATGAGGATGGGAAAGTCGTTTCCCAATTCGAGAGTCAGCAGACCATCATCAATCCCGAGGCAGCGGCTTCCCATTACACGCTGCTTCTCGTGGATATGAGCGGTAGCATCTCCGAATCCGGTGAGTCCGGCGCTGTGGTGGAGGCGGCGACTGCGTTTACCGAACGGGTGGAGAAGTATCAGAAAGTTGGTGTGTATGCCTTCGATGGGAGCGAGGATTTGCATCCGGTGGCTCCGTTTACGAATTCGGCGGGCAGTGCGACCGCGGGTGTCAAGCGGCTCGCTACCTTCAAAGCCAAAGATCCTTCCACCAATTTGCACGGCGCGATCGTCAAAGGGCTCGAAGAGTTGGACAAAGCTCTTCAAGGGGCGGAGCATCCGATGCGTTTTGGGACACTCGTGGTCTTTTCGGACGGCACGGATCGCGCGGCACGCGTACCCGCGAGTGAAATGCGCGACGCGATCAAAAACACTTCCTTCGATGTGTTTGCGATCGGGCTTGGGGCTGAGATCAGTGAAGACGAGTTGAAGAAGGTGGGAAAAAATGGCACGGCCATGGCCGCGGATCGTCAAGCCGTCGTGCAAGCATTCGATACGATTGCCAAACGCATCGAGGATCTCACCAAGAGCTATTATTTGTTGAGCTATTGCTCTCCTTCTCGGGCGGGGGAGCACGAGGTGCGCATCGAAGCGGTGGTCAAACAGGGAGATAAAGAACGAAAGGGCAGCGTGACCGCGAGGTTCGACGCCCAAGGATTTGGTCCGGGATGCAATCCGCAGCAACCGCCCGATTTCGATATCAAGAGCGGAGATGCGGTGGCAGAGGGTGAAGAGGCAAAGCCCAAGGGCACGGGGGCTCGCGTCAAGCCGAATGCGGGGGCAGGCGCATCGGGCGGACCGAGCAAAGGGATGGGAGCGGCAGGGGGAGATTTCAATCCCTGAATACGATACGCCTTCCCTGGGTCATTCACGCGAACCGATGTCGCTTTCGAAAAGCGAAAACGTCGCCACGATGACATCACGCGCCGTAGGATACCGGGCTGCTTGAAGCGGCCTTCTGACGAAGTTTGAGCGTTGACAGGCGATGGGTCGTCGTCGTTTCGATGGTACGGGAACCGGTGGCGACCGCCAATTCGGGGTGGCGCTTCGCCACTTGCGATCTATCTATTTGTAATTTCACGTATTTTTTAGGGACCAAGGGCGGATTCGGGCGTGGAAGCCGTGGCGGCCGCCACTTGAGGAATAATTATAAAAATCAATAAATTCAATAGGATAGATCCTTTTCGGAATTGGCCCGTTCTTCGCAATCTCGATGCCGCAAGAAGGTTCCGAAGCCGAGCGAGGTGCTTGGCGATAGGGGGACCGCGGAGGAAAGCATGGATACGAAAAACTTGAAGGTTGTGTACACCATTACGGAGCGTGGAGAGCGGAGCTACTGGCATCGGATTGGGGTTGGGTATGTCAACCGGGACGGCTCGTTGAACATCAAGTTGGATGCGGTGCCGGTGAATGGGACGATGCACGTGCGGGATTGGACGGCGCGGGACGAGGTGACGGCGCAGGAGCCGAAGAAATCCAACGGGTCGAATGGGGCTTCGAAGAACGCCTCCTCGAAGCTCATCGATGATCTTCCCGGGACGTTCTAGCGATCGGAATCCCTACGTTTGCGGCTAACGAGGTGCGCTTCGCGTGGAGCATGGATTGCGCGAAGCGCCTTCGTTTTTGGGGTTCGATGGAAGGGTGGCGAGGGTTTCGTGGTGTTGCCACGACGAACAAAGGAGTGAGCGGATGGCAATGACGATACAAAAGCGGGTTGAGCACGCGGGTTGGATGGGACGGGTTCACCGGCTGGTGAATGGGCCGTGGACGGGTCCGGTGGCGAAGGCGGGAGCGGTGGTGGGGGCGGTGGTTTTGCTGTCCTGGCTGGGGATGCGAAGCGCGCAATCGTCGGTGTCGCCATCGGGACAATTGGATCCGGAGATGATGGAGGTCATGAAGGCGTCGTTGGTCGCGGGGGGAGGCGAGGCGAGTGCGGCGCCGATGGGGTCGGTGGCGGGTGATGCGGGGGCGTCGCCGGGACGTGCGGTGGGGGTGTTGCCGGATGGGCGCATCGTGTTGAACGCGGCATCGGCGGAGGAATTGTGCAAGCTACCTGGGATTGGGCCTGCGCGAGCGGCGAAGATCGTGGAGTTGCGAGGCAAGCTTGGTGGATTTCGGTCGGTACGCCAGCTACTTCGCGTCAAGGGCATTGGGCCCCGGATGCTCAAGCGATTGACCCCGCTAGTTGTTCTGGATGCGCCTGTGCAGGGGGAGAGTCGGGATGGGGGATAAGCGCGACCTTAGTCCTTCTTGGCTTTATCTTCCCTGTTCTTTCTGCGCGTAACGCTTCGGTACAGGTCAAAGAGACGAGGGACGGGATACTTTTCGAGGCGCTCGCGGTATCCCGTATCCTTGCTGCGGTTTTCGGCTTCGAGGATGGCGTCGATGAGCTTGAAACGATTTCCGAACTGCTCTTTGACGGCGGAGAAGGTGTCATGCAAGCGAAGCAGCTTGGCATTGGACACGTGTTCGAGGCCCTTTTCGGAGTTGAGTCGGTTGACCCAGAGGTCTTCGTGGGTGAATTTTTGCAGGGCTTCGATGAGGGCAGCTTTGTTGCCGAAGCGTTCCTTGACGATTTGCAGAGGTGTTTTTTTCACGATGCGTCCTTCCGGTGGTGCGTGAGATGACTCACGCGGTCATTGAAGTGCAGCGGTCTAGCAGAACCGTGAGTGATAGGGAATGGGGAACCGACGGGATGGCAATCCCGAAGCCTTTGCGGAAAAGATCGTGTAAGCTCGGGCCTTTCGCGGGCGTTAATCCCGAAAACCAAGGGAGAGCTTCATGCAAACGAGAATTTCGCTATGGCTTCTGTGGATTTGTGTCTTACTTGCGTTCTCGGTGGTAGCGACCGTGGGGTGTGGTGGCGCGAGCTATTCGAGATCCCGGGGGGATTATGCAGTTCCAGCGTCTGCGATGCCGAACGAAGCCCAGGAACAAGCTTCGTCGGGGGCTTCCGACTCTGATGATACGTATGGGTATGCTTTTGACGGAAGGGTGATGGCAGAGCCTATCGCGGAGTATGTGTCGGGGGGCAGTTCGCTGGAAGCTGACAAAAAAGGGACTGCCCAGGTGGTGCCGAAACCGACCACTTCCGACAGCGCTGCAGCGGACTCGAAACCGTCTTCGTCGAAGGGTGAATCGGCTGTGGCAAGCGACGCGGTGCCGATTCAGCAGGTTCTCATTTACACGGCGGAACTGACGATGGCGGTGTATCAAGTGGATAAGTCGATGTCCGAGGTGGAGGCGATCGCGCGCAATCTCGGTGGATTTCTTGCGACTCGTACGGACACTCGAATCACGATTCGCGTTCCGGCAGCGCAATTCGACGATGCGTTGAAGGGGATTGGAGGAATGGGGGATGTATTGTCGCGCAATGTGCAAGTCGACGATGTAACGGAGGAATATTTGGATGTTCTGCTTCGGCTGAAAAACGCAAGGCAGGTTCGCGAGCGTATCGCCCAGCTTTTGGCGAATGCCAAGACGGTCGAGGAGTCATTGCAAGTGGAGCGAGAACTGCATCGCTTGAGCGCGGAGATCGAGCGTATGGAAGGCAGGTTGAAGTATCTTCGAGACAAGGCGCGATACTCGACGATAACGGTGACATTTCGGCCGCTGCAGGCGGACGTTGTGGGGCGTCCGTTTCAACTTCCCTTTCCGTGGCTTCGGAATCTGGGGCTGGGTGGGCTGATGGATGTTCAGTGATGGATGGAGGGAGACGATGACGAACCTTAGCGTACGAATGCGAGCTTGGTTGGGGCTGATGCTGTTGGGGATCGTAGGGTGTGGGAGCACCACGTTTTATGCGGCAACACCCCCTGGTTTTGTCGAGTTGCCGGATCAAGAGCCTGGCTATCAATACCGTGCGGTGAGTGCGGATGGGGTGGTGGTCGGGGTGCGGTCGATCGAGCATGAACCGAAAGGGGACAAGGAGTTTTGGGTGCAGGCGATTCGCAATCGAATGCGCGACAGAGGCGGTTATGCGCTGCTTTCCAACCAACCGGTGAAGACCAAAAGTGGGCTCGAGGGCACGCAGCTTAAGTTCGGGCATGACGAAAAAGGGCAGTCGATGCTGTATACGATCACGCTGTTCGTGACTCCGGACTATCTATTTCTCGTGGAATTTGGTGGGACGGAGGAGGAAATGACGCGTCAGGCGGCCTATTTGAACTGGATCATCGAGAATTTTCGAAGGACTTGAGGAGCGCAGAGGCGCCTCGCCGTGCGGCTCGCGTGACAGCGTAGGGGGCGGATTTCGCTTGATATCGTAAGAATTGTCGCATGACGTGACCTTGGGCGCATCGCGTGGTATCTGCCCGCGCCATGGCCAATAATCCTGCTGCTTCTCCTCGCGTTCGCTTCGCACCTTCTCCCACGGGCTATCTGCATATTGGGGGAGTTCGCACGGCGTTATTCAATTGGTTATGGGCTCGCAAGATGGGGGGCTCGTTTGTGTTGCGCATCGAGGACACCGATCAGGAGCGCAGCACCCCCGAGAGTGTGAAAGTCATCCTTGATTCCCTCCGATGGCTTGGTCTCGATTGGGACGAAGGGCCTGAGGTGGGAGGCGCCCATGGTCCGTACTTTCAGATGCAGCGTCTTTCGCTTTACGAAAAATACGCCCAGGAATTGATCGACAAGGGCAAAGCCTATCGTTGTTATTGCACGAAAGAGGAACTTGCGGCCGCGCGCGAATCGTTGCGAAAGGACAACCCGAAAGCGCAGTTCCGATATCCGGGCACGTGTCGTCATCGCAAGGACCGGCCCGATGCGCCGTATGTCGTTCGATTCAACATGGAGGCGGTGCAACGGGAGGCGGTGACGTACCGGGATTTGGTTTTTGGTGAGATCACGACGCCGAACCGTGAGCAGCAGGATTTCGTGTTGCTTCGATCCGATGGGGTGCCGCTATACAATTTTGGGGTTGTGATCGACGATTTGACGATGGGCATCGATTTGGTGATGCGAGGTCGGGATCATATGGTGAACACGCCGCCTCAGATTCTGTTGTACGAGGCGCTTGGGGTGAAGCCACCGACGTTTGCGCATCTTCCGATGATGCTATCGCCCAAGGGAGAAAAACTAAGCAAAAGGCATGGCGCGGTGAGCGTGAGTGAATACGAGAAAATGGGATATACGCCGGGAGCCGTGCTCAATTATCTGGCGCGTTTTGGTTGGTCCTGTGGTGACCAGGAAATTTTTTCTCTCGAGGAGTTGGTGGACAAGTTCAGCTTCGAGAGTCTGAACCGGTCGGATGGTCGTTTCGACGCCAAAAAATTTGCGGATGTGGCGTTTGAGCACTTGAAAGAGCCCCGGCTCACCTCTGACGCCGATTACAGTCGCCATTTGCATCCGTTCATGGCCGCACGGGGCTTGGGTTCGGTGGACGAGGCGATGCTTCGCAAGGCGATTGGTACGGTGCGAGCGCGAGGGCGAACGCTTGCGGACGCTGCGGAGCGAATCGAGTTTTATTTTCGCCCCGTGGTATTCGATGACAAGGCGAAGGAAAAATTTCTCACACCGGACGTGGTCGAGCCGCTCCAAGCGATGATCGCGTGTTTGTCGTCGTTGGATTCGTTCGACGAAGGGGAAATCGAGCAAGCGATTCAGCAGCTATTGGCGAGTCGGGGATGGGAGATGAAGGAGATTGCGCAACCGGCCCGAGTATCCCTAACGGGACAGAAGGTGAGTCCGGGAGTATTTGAGATGCTCGCGGTATTGGGGCGTGAGGAATCGATTCGACGGTTGCGGCAGGGGGTGCAGATTGCGCGAGGCACGGCATCGTGAGTTCGTGCAGTGGGTTGATGGCGCTGGCGGCGCCGCCGTGGGTGGACGCTCCGAGTGCTTTGCATCAATGGCTCGAGTCACCGTTGGTCAAGGCACCGCTCCCCGTTCCCGTATTTTTCCTTTTGGCGCCTTTGATGTGGCTGTTGTTTCGCGGGACGTGGAAACAGCTCGATGTCGAAGCGCAAAAGGAAAGGGGGCATCGGCTAGCCATGGGCAAGTGGGACGCGCGTCCGGCGGTGGCTTGCGTCATCATGGCGGTCGTTTTGACCCTGCAGGAGTACTACGGTGGGGGACGAACGTACCAATCGGTCATTCGGCCGTTTTTGATGGACCAGCAGGATAAGTGGTTGTCGGGCGTCATCGATATGGCCAAGTACGACAACTTATATAGCTACGCGTGGTGGTCTTTTGCGCGCGTGTTGGGCTACGTGCTCATCCCTCTTCCGCTTTGGAAAATCCTGTTTCCCCGGGACAGTTTGCTGGACATGGGGTTTCGTGTTTCGGGATTCTTTCGCCACGTGTGGATTTACGGGGTGTCTTTGGCGGTGGTGATTCCGGCCATGTTTTTGGTGGCTCGGCAGCCGGATTTCGGCACCTATTATCCGTTTTACAAGCTGGCGTCGCGGTCCTGGTTCGACCTGATGGCTTGGGAAGTGATGTATTTCGCCCAGTTTTTGGCTCTCGAAATCTTTTTTCGGGGTTGGTTTCTCGGAGCGCTTCGCCGGACCGTGGGAGCCGCGGCCATTTTTGTCATGGCGATGCCCTATTGCATGATTCACTACGGCAAGCCGTATCTGGAGGCGCATGGGGCGATCATCGCCGGAATATTTCTTGGTTCCCTGTCGATGAAAACACGAAGTATTTACGCGGGATTTCTCGTGCATATCACCGTAGCCTTGTCGATGGATCTATTGTCCTTGTTCAATCGCGATGCGTTGCCCACCAAGTGGATGGCGCCGTGAGCGGGAATGATCGTGTGGGCTCGACGGTTATGAGCCGGGTGTAGTCAAGAGTTTGCGTACTGGCTCGGTCATGGCCTACCATTTGCTGGACGAGCCTTTGGTTGAAACGCTGCGGTCCAGTGGTTTTCACGGTTCCTTCACGATGCAACGACACCCCTCTTTCCCCGTGAGTTCGCTGTTTGCTGGGGCCATCGTGCTTCTGGCGAGTGCCGCATCGGCGGATATCTATACATTTACGGATGACGATGGGGTCATTCATTTTACCAGCAAACCGCAGCCAGGTTCCTCGCTGTATCTCAAAGCTCCACGTCGTCGTCCGCAACCAGGGGTTGTGCCCGTGATGCCGAGCGACACGTCCCTCGAGCGGTTTACTCGTTATGACACGGCGATTGTGCAGGCGGCGACGCTTTACCAGATTCCGGTGGAGTTGGTGCGTGCGGTGATCAAGGTGGAGAGTGATTTCGATCCGCGAGCGGTATCTCCCGCGGGGGCTCGAGGATTGATGCAGATGATCCCGGCGACGGCGGAGCGGATGCAGGTGCGCGATATTTTCGACCCGCGCGAGAATATTTTTGGTGGTGTGCGGTATCTTCGAGTGCTGGCCAATATGTTCAATGGGGATTTGCAGCTAACCATTGCGGGATACAACGCGGGAGAAGGGGCGGTCGTTCGTTACGGGGGCATCCCGCCGTATGAGGAGACGCAGCAATACGTGGTGAAGGTATTGGCGTATTATCACCGTTACCGGACGTTGTCCGCGGAGCAGGTGGCAACGAATCCGTAACCTTTCGGGGCAGGGGGGGCGTTGTTGGCGAAACCGCGGTGGATAGCGGCGTTGGATTCAGGCTGGGTTTTTGCCGGAGCGTTCCCGATAAAGAGACAGGGTAGCTTTCAGTTCATGGATGACCTGCTGACGGAGAGGTTCGGGTTCGATGACGCGGGCATGAGGTCCGAAACCAAGAACCCAGCGAGCCACGACGTCGAGGTTGTCGACGTATAGGGTCATGCGTAATCCTCCCGAACGCAGATTCGACAAACGCTGACTGGGATGGATTTGTCGTCGACGCAGTTGTGAGGCGACGCTGGCATCGAAGTCCACGACAATACGTGTTTTTCTCGAGGAAAGAAAAAGGCCGAACCGTCCTTGGTAGTAGGGTTTGAGATGAAAGCCTTTCGGCAAAGCGAACCGTTCGGTGGAAAGAAGGTTCGCTGCACGAAGGTCATCGAGGGCGTACACCCTGGCTTCTTCGGTTTCGTGTTGGGATTCGGCAGCGATGATGAAAATATCATCTTGATAAAGGACGATGGCATAGGGGAGCAAGGTGACGAGTTGCTCTTGGGTTTCGTGGGTGCGGAGCCGACATTCGACGGGATGCAAATCGGCGACGGCGTGATAGAAAACATCCACATCCTCGATGCGCGTGCGGTAGTTGGCGGGTTGTGCGGGAAGATGAACGAAGCGATCTTCGACGTTGGTATCGACCAATCCCGCGTTTGGACCTCGTCCTGGTCGATTGGCGAGTGTGGTCAACGAATGAATGGCATCTTCGAATTCGTCGAAGAGCGCCGAACCGCGCATGGGTTCGAACAGGCGGCGTGTGGCGAGAAGCGCGTAGCATTGGGCTCGTCGAAGGCCGATTTTGCGGGGACGTTCGATGGACTTCACACGCCAATGGCGTGAGCGCGATGGGGAGGAAACTTGTTCGAGTTCGAATTCTTGTTGGAACCGCTGGAGGTATCTTCGTGCGGTGCGAGGTGTGACCTGGAGCACTTCGGCGATTTCCTGAAGTGTGGTTCCACCGCCGCGAGCGAGCATCAGCGAGCGGAGACGTTCCAGGCGTGTAACTTGGACGAACTTTCCGGAGGGACGTCCACGGGAAAGACCGGTTGGTAGGATGGAAGTCACTTTTTCAGGGTACCTTTGCAGCTCTCACGGGTCGAGATGCACCTCTTGCGTAGTCGATGTGGGCGGGCGTCGCACCTTTCTTGGAGATATACAACCTTGATTTCATTGAGCGCAGAAAGTGTTGCACTACAAGGACACCTCTATGTCTGGGCTTGTTCACTGCCCTGCCCTGTGCGAACCTTAAGTCCGTTCGGTAAGGTCTGGTCGTGGTTGTCGAGGTTCACCGTGAGCACGAGGCTTGTTCACCCAGCGTCTGCATGCTCAACGCTTTGCTTGCGTGTGGGCATGGAAGCCCGGGCAGGGGGACTTCGTGAGGGTCGGATGAGAGTTGCTCGCGCGGCGATTTGGGGAGCTGACGGTGATGCTAGGGCGTCGGCAAAGAAGGTGAGGTCGAGATGAGGATATCGAGAAGATGGCGTATCGTTGGATCGGCGATGACGGGAGCTTTTCTGCTCGGCGCCGCCGGGCAAGCGAAAGCTCAGAATTGCTTCTCGGACAATCCGGCGGATTGGCCGCCACCGGCCCGGCCGTATTTCATGATCGTCGTCGATAGCTCGGGATCGATGATGTTGAACGTCACCGGTGCCACACCACCTTCCTGCCCAGGGTATCCAAACACCCGGATGGGACATGCCAAATGTGCGGTTCGCAAAACGGTGGCGGCGTTCAGCGAGGTGAACTTCGGCCTCGCTCAGTTCGCGTTGCAGCTAAGGGATTGTACGGGCACTTGTTACACGAATTGTGAGGTGCAGTGCTATCAAGCAGAACTCAACGAGACGGGTGGTTCGTGCGCCGGATGTGGTCCGACGACTGGAACGGTCGTGCCTCCTGGTGCTGCCAATACAGCGACCAATCGTCGAAGAGGGGCAAGGGTTTTGGTGCCCCTGGAGGTGGACGCGCAAACCTCTCCGGGAAACATCGGCAATATTCTCCGGTTCTTGGATAACGCTTGCGGAGACCAACAGGAGATCACCAACCCCAAGGAAGGGGACCCCGCCTGGGGGCTTACGCCTCTCAACGGTGCGCTTCGCGATATGTACCGCTATTTCGCTTCGGAATGGGTGCATCCGGATAATACTGCCATTCGTTACCCTTCACCACTGCGCGGGACGGATCCGTCGTGCCGCGCCATTCGTGTCATTCTCCTCACGGATGGTGATGAAACCTGTGATCCCTCCTATCACTCGTTTGACCCTGGGCCTGCGGCCAACGCGGCTCGGGCCTTGTACGAGACGGGAGTGACGGTGGCGACCGGTGGAGTGGCGCAGACGTTTCATATTCCCGTTCACGTCATCAATTTCATCGGTGGAAACCAGGCCAATACCGACCAGATCGCCGCGGCGGGCGGCACTGGATCCTCGCTATTTGCCACGAATGAAACACAGCTCTCGCAAGCGCTGGCCAACATCATCAGCGGCGCCATCAAACCTGAAGTCTGTAACAACGAAGACGATGACTGCAACGGATGTGTCGACGAAGGCTACAAGCATTATTGCAATCGCAACCGCACGCCATCGACGAATCCGACGAATATGACGCAGTGTTGTAGCGCGGCGCGTGCCACATGCATGGCCAACTTCCAGGCTTCGATCACCACATCGAATCCGACCGGAAATCGTTGGTGGCTGCCGTGCCATACGCCCTCGAATCTCAATTCACGCTTGACCGATTCGGCCAATTGGCTTTGTTACAATCCGGGCGAGTATTGCGATGAGCGAGACAATAACTGCGATGGCAATACGCCCAACGCTTCGACCATCGATGAAGATCAGATCAAGTGTAACGGCAAGTGTCCGAGCGCGGAGATCTGTGACGGCATCGATAATGATTGCAATGGGATCATCGATGAGGCTTCCGGCAGCTCGGTGCCGTATTCGATCCCGGGTTGTGTGAAGTGTGTTCCCTCCGCCGAGCAATGCGATGGTTGTGACAACGATTGCAATGGGATTGCCGATGATGGTGTCGACCCGGTTTCTTGTGGATTTCCAAGTCCAGCGCATTGTGCTGGGCAGATGACGTGTGTACCCAAGCCGGTGAGTACGCCTGGAGCTTGTGTGACGGGCGGTGTGCAGTGGGGCGCGTGTTCGAATCATCCGCAGACGGAAATCTGCAATGGGATCGATGATAACTGTAACGGTCAGATCGACGAGAACATACCGCCCGAGGCGTGTGATGTGCCGGGGCATAGTGGGCTCGTGTATAAGAGCCCGTCGCATCCCAAAACGGTATGTGAGCGAGGTGTGAAGCCGTGCATGGGAGAATGCACGGGTTGGGTAGGCCCATCAGAGGAGATTTGTGATGGGTTGGACAACGATTGCGATGGGATTGTGGATAACATCGACCCATCGAGCGTGGGCAAACCGTGTGACGGGGTATGCGGCAAGGGCGTGACGGCTTGCGTCAATGGCGCGCTGGTCTGTCAAACGAATGTGCAGCCCCAGCCGGAAGTATGTAACGGGATCGATGACGATTGCGATGGGATCGTGGACAACGGCACGTTGTTGGATGCGCCGTCGGCGGCGCAAAAACCGTGCTGGGCGTTGGATCCTTCGGGATGTTCGACGCCGTGTAGTTATACGGGCTCGAGCAATACGGTGGCATGGTGCGCACCGCCGCAAGCGAGCTGTCATGAGCTTGGGACGCTGTTGTCGCCGTGTCAGCTAGGGTCGCTGGCGTGTGTGGGGGGAGGCTGGGTATGTGCGGGGGGGTTGGCTCCTGACGCAGAAGTCTGCGATGGTGTGGACAACGACTGCGATGGTTCGGTGGATGAAGGATTGCCGACGGTGACTTGTGGTAGCAACGTTGGTGAGTGCAAGGAGGGGGTTCAGCAGTGCATCGACGGCAAGATCGAGTGTGTGGGGGCGGTGGGGCCGGTGCCCGAGGTATGCGACGGCAAGGATAATGATTGCGATGGCGAGATAGACAACGGCATAGCGATAGGCACGCCGTGTTGGATGCCGTACGACGATGTGATGTACCCGGGGGATCGGGACAAGGGTCAGTGCAAGCCGGGAGTGAGCAAGTGTGGTCCGAACGGAGAGATCATTTGCGAAGGGGGCAAGGGTCCATCGCCGGAGATTTGCGATGGTTTGGACAACGATTGTGATGGGAAGGTAGACGAGTTGGGGCCACCGAATGATGGCATCAACGGCACGAGCAATCCGAAGCCGGGCAAAGAGAGTGAGAAGATAGGTGATGCGTGTGGCAGTGATGTAGGTCAGTGCGAACCAGGCAAGTGGGCCTGTGTGGATGCCCAATTCATGTGTGTGGGCGGCGTTCATCCGCAGCCTGAGATCTGCGATTGTTTGGACAACGATTGCGATGGACAGACGGATGAGGATCCGTCGGCTGGTGAGCCCGCGCTATGTTCGGATGGCAAGGCGTGTGTTGTGTATGCGGGAGGGTGTCAATGCGCGGCGCTTTGCGGTGGAGGTGAGTATCCGTGTCCTACGGGAGGATTTACGTGCGAGGCAGTGAACTACAGCCACACTGGGGAAAGCGCTGGTAACCGTTGTGTCATGGACGGTTGCGGAGACTGTTCCTCGAAGACGGTGACGGGTCCATCGGGAATCGAGTGTGCGCCGGCGGGGACGGTAGACACGGATGGGACGAAGCCGCCGGTTTGCGTATGCGTGCAGAATGCGTGTCATCGCCCCTGTTATGGCGTGACCTGCACGCCGCCGTCGGTGTGTACGGATTACGGTCCGAATGCTGGCAAGTGTGTTCAGGACACGTGTTGGAACGTGCCGTGTGGAGGCGGACAGGTATGTGATGATGGTCAATGTGTGGACAATCCTTGTAAGCCGGATAGCTGTGAAGCGGGGCAAGTGTGCAAGCCTACGGCAGACTTTTCGAGCTTCGAGTGTGTTGGTTCGTGTGCGGGAGTGAAGTGTGAAGAAGGAGATCGTTGCGAATCCGGTAAGTGTGTACCGACGGGTTGTGAGAAGGCGTGTGAAGCGGGTCAGGTTTGCAACGGCAGCGAGTGTGTGGACAGTAAGTGTTCGCAAGAGGCGTGTGATGATGGCAGCTACTGTGATCCGTTGACGGGTCAGTGTGGCAATTGGCCTTGTGAAGGGGTGGTATGTCCATCGGGTCAGGACTGTGAGGAAGGGGAGTGTGTGGAAGGCGGTGGGGGAAGCGGAGGAAGCGGCGGCTCGTCGGGCAGTGGAGGAGCGAGTGGAACAGGAGGGCAAGGAGCGACGGGAGGCGCATCGGGGACAGGTGGCACTGGCGAGCCAGACGCTGGAACCGGTGGCAAAGCGAAGGAGGAACACAAGGGAAATTGGGGGTTAGCCACGGGTGGTGGAGGATGTGCTTGTGAAACGGGGGTTGGAACGGCGAATTCCCGTTGGGGAATGTTGGCGGGGCTCATGGCGGGGCTGACGGTAATGCTTAGGCGTCGGCAAAGAAGGTGAGGTCGAGATGAAGATGGCGAGAAGATGGCGGATCCTTGGACCGACGATGACGGGAGCGATTTTGCTCGGCGTCGCCGGGCAAGCCAAAGCGCAGGATTGTTTTTCGGACAATCCGGCGGATTGGCCTGCGCCGGCGCGTCCTTATTTCCTGTTGGCTGTGGATACCTCCGGCTCGATGTATTCGAGCGCGGCAGCCAACAGTTGCAAAATCGCGAACGGGTTTCCGACCGACTATCCGGACACGCGAAATGGCGCGGCTCGGTGCGCGTTGACGAAGACGGTGCGGGCTTACGCGGGACAGGTGAACTTCGGCCTGATGATGTTCGCTTTCGATATTAGACAAACAGGCAGTCCGCCGGTCGCGTGTCCGACGTCCATGAGTTCGGTCACTGGTTGTACGTATTCAAATTTCCCAGGAAATTCCGGTTCTAGTGGTTGCGGGCCGATCGACGGGGACTTGCTTCCTGGCACGGCGCCGACGGCTCATAGACAGCGTCGTGGGGGAGCGATGTTGGTGGCGTTGCAACCCGATCAGAACCCGCCCCAGAGCCCCGGCAATTTCGGGGATATTTTGGCTTGGGCGGATAATCGATGCAATGACTGTCGTGAATTGCCCGCTTGGAGCAATACGCCACTCAACGGCATTCTTCGTGATGCCTATCGTTATCTCGCGCGTGGGTGGAACAAACCTCCGAAAGCGGCAACGGCAACACCCTATGATTTTCCAACACCCTTGACGGGAAATGAATTGGGGTGTCGTTCCGTCAATGTCATTTTGCTGACGGACGGCGCGGAGGCGTGTGGGGAAGGGACTTCCGCGGTCGACGCCGCGACTCAGCTTTGGGCAGGATTCGATATCACCACGGCGGGTCAAACGAACCATTGGCGTGTGCGTGTTCACGTCATCGATGCCCAAAATGCCACTCCTTCGACCGCAAACGTGAATATCGCCAACGCGGGCAATGGGATCGCGCGAGGCGCCGTATCGGAGCAGGCGTTGTCGTCAGCGTTAGCGGAAATCATCAGCGGCGCCATCAAACCTGAAGTCTGTAACAACGAAGACGATGACTGCAACGGATGTGTCGACGAAGGCTACAAGCATTATTGCAATCGCAACCGCACGCCATCGACGAATCCGACGAATATGACGCAGTGTTGTAGCGCGGCGCGTGCCACATGCATGGCCAACTTCCAGGCTTCGATCACCACATCGAATCCGACCGGAAATCGTTGGTGGCTGCCGTGCCATACGCCCTCGAATCTCAATTCACGCTTGACCGATTCGGCCAATTGGCTTTGTTACAATCCGGGCGAGTATTGCGATGAGCGAGACAATAACTGCGATGGCAATACGCCCAACGCTTCGACCATCGATGAAGATCAGATCAAGTGTAACGGCAAGTGTCCGAGCGCGGAGATCTGTGACGGCATCGATAATGATTGCAATGGGATCATCGATGAGGCTTCCGGCAGCTCGGTGCCGTATTCGATCCCGGGTTGTGTGAAGTGTGTTCCCTCCGCCGAGCAATGCGATGGTTGTGACAACGATTGCAATGGGATTGCCGATGATGGTGTCGACCCGGTTTCTTGTGGATTTCCAAGTCCAGCGCATTGTGCTGGGCAGATGACGTGTGTACCCAAGCCGGTGAGTACGCCTGGAGCTTGTGTGACGGGCGGTGTGCAGTGGGGCGCGTGTTCGAATCATCCGCAGACGGAAATCTGCAATGGGATCGATGATAACTGTAACGGTCAGATCGACGAGAACATACCGCCCGAGGCGTGTGATGTGCCGGGGCATAGTGGGCTCGTGTATAAGAGCCCGTCGCATCCCAAAACGGTATGTGAGCGAGGTGTGAAGCCGTGCATGGGAGAATGCACGGGTTGGGTAGGCCCATCAGAGGAGATTTGTGATGGGTTGGACAACGATTGCGATGGGATTGTGGATAACATCGACCCATCGAGCGTGGGCAAACCGTGTGACGGGGTATGCGGCAAGGGCGTGACGGCTTGCGTCAATGGCGCGCTGGTCTGTCAAACGAATGTGCAGCCCCAGCCGGAAGTATGTAACGGGATCGATGACGATTGCGATGGGATCGTGGACAACGGCACGTTGTTGGATGCGCCGTCGGCGGCGCAAAAACCGTGCTGGGCGTTGGATCCTTCGGGATGTTCGACGCCGTGTAGTTATACGGGCTCGAGCAATACGGTGGCATGGTGCGCACCGCCGCAAGCGAGCTGTCATGAGCTTGGGACGCTGTTGTCGCCGTGTCAGCTAGGGTCGCTGGCGTGTGTGGGGGGAGGCTGGGTATGTGCGGGGGGGTTGGCTCCTGACGCAGAAGTCTGCGATGGTGTGGACAACGACTGCGATGGTTCGGTGGATGAAGGATTGCCGACGGTGACTTGTGGTAGCAACGTTGGTGAGTGCAAGGAGGGGGTTCAGCAGTGCATCGACGGCAAGATCGAGTGTGTGGGGGCGGTGGGGCCGGTGCCCGAGGTATGCGACGGCAAGGATAATGATTGCGATGGCGAGATAGACAACGGCATAGCGATAGGCACGCCGTGTTGGATGCCGTACGACGATGTGATGTACCCGGGGGATCGGGACAAGGGTCAGTGCAAGCCGGGAGTGAGCAAGTGTGGTCCGAACGGAGAGATCATTTGCGAAGGGGGCAAGGGTCCATCGCCGGAGATTTGCGATGGTTTGGACAACGATTGTGATGGGAAGGTAGACGAGTTGGGGCCACCGAATGATGGCATCAACGGCACGAGCAATCCGAAGCCGGGCAAAGAGAGTGAGAAGATAGGTGATGCGTGTGGCAGTGATGTAGGTCAGTGCGAACCAGGCAAGTGGGCCTGTGTGGATGCCCAATTCATGTGTGTGGGCGGCGTTCATCCGCAGCCTGAGATCTGCGATTGTTTGGACAACGATTGCGATGGACAGACGGATGAGGATCCGTCGGCTGGTGAGCCCGCGCTATGTTCGGATGGCAAGGCGTGTGTTGTGTATGCGGGAGGGTGTCAATGCGCGGCGCTTTGCGGTGGAGGTGAGTATCCGTGTCCTACGGGAGGATTTACGTGCGAGGCAGTGAACTACAGCCACACTGGGGAAAGCGCTGGTAACCGTTGTGTCATGGACGGTTGCGGAGACTGTTCCTCGAAGACGGTGACGGGTCCATCGGGAATCGAGTGTGCGCCGGCGGGGACGGTAGACACGGATGGGACGAAGCCGCCGGTTTGCGTATGCGTGCAGAATGCGTGTCATCGCCCCTGTTATGGCGTGACCTGCACGCCGCCGTCGGTGTGTACGGATTACGGTCCGAATGCTGGCAAGTGTGTTCAGGACACGTGTTGGAACGTGCCGTGTGGAGGCGGACAGGTATGTGATGATGGTCAATGTGTGGACAATCCTTGTAAGCCGGATAGCTGTGAAGCGGGGCAAGTGTGCAAGCCTACGGCAGACTTTTCGAGCTTCGAGTGTGTTGGTTCGTGTGCGGGAGTGAAGTGTGAAGAAGGAGATCGTTGCGAATCCGGTAAGTGTGTACCGACGGGTTGTGAGAAGGCGTGTGAAGCGGGTCAGGTTTGCAACGGCAGCGAGTGTGTGGACAGTAAGTGTTCGCAAGAGGCGTGTGATGATGGCAGCTACTGTGATCCGTTGACGGGTCAGTGTGGCAATTGGCCTTGTGAAGGGGTGGTATGTCCATCGGGTCAGGACTGTGAGGAAGGGGAGTGTGTGGAAGGCGGTGGGGGAAGCGGAGGAAGCGGCGGCTCGTCGGGCAGTGGAGGAGCGAGTGGAACAGGAGGGCAAGGAGCGACGGGAGGCGCATCGGGGACAGGTGGCACTGGCGAGCCAGACGCTGGAACCGGTGGCAAAGCGAAGGAGGAACACAAGGGAAATTGGGGGTTAGCCACGGGTGGTGGAGGATGTGCTTGTGAAACGGGGGTTGGAGTAGGTGGCAAGAGCGGGCTTTTGGCCTCGCTGTTGTTGGGCTTGTCGGCGTTTGCCTGGCGAAGGCGAAACAAGGGCGTTGGGGTGAATGGAGAGGAAATCAATGCTCCGGAAAACGGGCGTAAGGGAGGCCAGCGATGAATAGGTTTCTCATTGTATATGCTTTGGGCCTGTCGTTGGCCGCGGTGGGATGCACGACGGAGTCGTACTGTTTCGATGATTGCGAAGGGGATAATGCCGGCGGTACCGGTGCTTCGGCGGGAACCGGTGGTGCATCGGGATCTGCCGGTACGGCCGGAACGGGTGGAGGTTGTTTCAACTGTGGTGGCGAATCGGGCACCGGGGGAGCAGGTACTGGTGGGTCCGGTGGTTGTGTACAGACCAACGGTGGGATCGAGTTGTGTGATGGGTTGGACAACGATTGTGATGGTGAAATCGACGAGGACTTCGACTTGTCGAGCGATCCATACCATTGTGGAACCTGCGACACGAACTGCACCCTCAAAGTTCTCGGAGCTGAAAAGGCGACATGCACGGCAACGCCTGGGACACCTGGGAAATGCGGGTATACGGCATGCTCTGCCGACTACTTCGACTTGAATCAGGATCCATCGGATGGGTGCGAGTACTATTGTTCGAAAACGTCGGACACGGATCTGACGTGCGACAACATCGATGATAACTGCGATGGCGTGGTGGATGATGGTGTCGACTTATGCTCGGACTCGAAAAACTGCGGTATGTGTGGACGAAACTGCCTGGGGAAGGCGGGAGTTGAGTCCGCGAAATGCGTGAAAATTGGCGATCCCACGACGTGCAACGAGGGCAATACGAAGTGTGTGATCGCGGATTGTGCGCCTGGTTACGTGGATCTGGACGGTGTCTTCTCGAATGGTTGCGAGTACAAATGTACGAGGACCAAGCGAACGGATCCCAATGATCCGAACTCGCTGGTCGAGTGTGCGCCCAACGAGGTGTGCAACGTCGAGTATTGTGATGGCATTGACAACGACTGTGATGGGAACGTCGATGGGCTCGATCCTGACCTGCTCGATCCGGTCAAAGGCGATCCATTGTTGAGCCAGTCCTGTACAGGAGCGTCCAAAGGCGAGTGTGCCAAACCGTATCACACGGGTATCACGCGTTGTGTTGCGGCACAGATCAAGTGCGTCAATGACAACACGGGAAATGTGGCTTGTACGGCCGACGCGGATTGTAAGGACCCGGACAAACCCTTCTGTATCGATGGCGCGTCAGGTAACAAAGTGTGCGGAACCAAAGTGCTTCGGGTCAATGAAAGCCCGGAGATCTGCGATGGTCTCGACAACAATTGCGATGGGCAGATCGACGTTGGGACTACGGATACGGGAGGAAAGTGTGGCAGCGGTGTCGGTCTTTGCACGCAAGGGACGTATATTTGTTCCAACGCGAAAATTGTCTGTAGTGGGGCCACCAATCCCGCGCCGGAGTTGTGTGATGGTACGGATAATGACTGCGATGGCGTCATTGATGGCACAGTGACTTCCGTACCCGTTCCGTGTCAGACGGATAATGATTGTCAGACGCAAGCGACGGCCAAGTTCTGCATGAGCAAGACAGATGGAACCAAGGTATGCGCCACGCCACCGTCAAATATTATGGATGGTGGCAATCCGAAAGCGTGCAAAGTCCCGCCACCGCCTCCATCGGGTTGGACAACGCCTTGCAAGGCGGGGGTGCTAGCTTGTGTGGGTGGTTCGGTGGTTTGCGAAGGGGCGGTCACAGCCACCGCAACACTCGACACCTGTGGAGTCGATGCCAACTGTGATGGCACGAAGTCTCCCGACTTCAATCTCGATACCGATGTCAAAAACTGCAAAAAGTGCGGTAATGATTGCACGGCGAAAGGTGGGCATATCAACTGGATATGTGGCGCCACGGGGTGCGAACCCCATCCGACCAACAAGTGCATGCCGGGCTACATCGATTGCGACGGCAATCCAAACGATTGTGAGCGCAAATGCGACAAGGTCTCGGATCAGGAAGTCTGTAATGGTCTGGATGACAACTGCAATTGCCAGATCGACGAAAACGTACCGACTCCTTCGCCGGTTCAGGTGTGCGGTATCGGACCCGGCGCCACTGGTGTGTGTTTGAGCGGTACGAAAGTTACGTGCGACAACGGAGCATGGAAGTGTGAGTACCCGCCTGGACATTGCACGGGCGCGTCTTGTGCTGCCACGCAGGATATCTGCGATGGACTCGATAACAACTGCAACGGCAACACCGATGAGAACTTCAAGCCTCCCATATTGAATCAGGGCTACCTCGGGCAAGCCTGTGCGAGCGATGATGGGGTTACTCCCAAACACGGTCTATGCCAGCAAACGGGTACGTTCCGATGCAGTGGGACGAGTGCCACTTCTTGTCAGAACTCGTCGGGAACGCCCATCGCGGGTGTCAAGCGTCCGTGTGGCACTGGCACAGGACAGTCAGGTTATCCTTGCGATGAGGTATGTGACGGACTCGACAACGATTGCGATGGCCTGGTGGATGAACCACCGTGGAACAAGGGGACGGGGACAGGGGCGGCCTATTGGGTGAAGCCCGATATCGTCAAGCTTGGTACTCAAAATGTCTGGATGCACCGATATGAAGCTTCGCGTCCGAACGCCACGACGACCTCCCCCGGAACGGGTAATGGTTGGTGGCGTGGCACGAACATGAGGGCGGCTCAACCGGTACCGCCCACGGGAACGACGCTTGACAAGACCACGGCTTGCTCAGTTCCGAACAAGGTGCCCTGGTTCAACATCACCGGGCCTGAGGCGCAGCACGTTTGCGTGGAAATGGGTGGACGTCTTTGTCGAAACAGCGAGTGGCAGACGGGTTGTAGATCTACCTCGAACACTTGCAGGTGGGGATTTGCCACCAATTGCAGCACGTTCACTACTTCCATCAACTGGACGACGTGCAACCTTGGACCATTCGATTTCAACCAGGCTGTTCCGGGTAATCAGGATGGGTTGCTACCCACGGCTTCGAATCGAATCCCCAATTGTTATGCCAATTGGGGTTCCACGACGAATCGCTTTTATGACATCACGGGCAACTTGCGTGAGCTGACATGCGCCGCGGGCGGCTCGCCTTCCGCGCCATGCACCGCCACGTCAACCAGTTTCACGCTCATGGGTGGTGCGTTCAATACGGCGGATCCCACGGGAGAAGGCGCGGCGTGTGATTTCACCTTCTACAACGTAAGCGGTACCTTCAAGCTATTCGATGTCGGATTCCGCTGCTGTTTCGATTCCGATCCCACGATCTAAATCACGCCTCCTTCTGCCTAACCGGCAAGCATGAAGGCGTTTTCCCCGCACTGATTCGAAGACACTCCAAGAACGCGACCAACGGTGCCTGCCTGCCCTTCGTGGCGCGCCCGTTCCGTAGTAGACTCGCGCCATGCAGAATCTCGTAGAACTCATCGCTGCCAAACGCGACGGTCGTGAACTGACTTCCGAACAAATCAAGCGACTCATTCAGTCTTTTGGGACTGGCGAACTTGCCGATTACCAGATGTCCGCTTTTCTCATGGCGGTTTTTCTTCGCGGCATGACCGATGTCGAGATGGTTGCTCTTACCGAGGCCATGCTCGACTCAGGAAAGGTCCTTGACCTGTCACATATCCCTGGCATCAAGGTGGACAAACACTCCACCGGTGGCGTGGGTGATAAAGTATCTCTTGCGCTCGTGCCCATCGTGGCCGCCTGTGGTGTTCCTGTTCCCATGGTTTCCGGAAGAGGGCTCGGCCACACGGGCGGAACACTCGACAAGCTCGAGGCCATTCCCGGCTTCAACGTCAACCTCGACGCTGACGCTTTCGCACGCATCATTCGTGAGGTGGGTGGATGCATGATTGGTCAGACCGCGGAGGTGGCTCCCGCGGACAAGCGCATCTACGCGTTGCGCGATGTGACGGCCACGGTGGAATCCGTTCCTCTGATCGTGGCCAGCATTCTGTCCAAAAAACTGGCCGAGGGTATCGATGCGCTGGTGCTCGACGTCAAAGTCGGCAAGGGCGCGTTCATGAAAGATCTCGAGCAAGCGCGCACGCTGGCTTCGGCGCTGGTTCGTGTGGGCACGCGTGCGGGAAAACGTGTCGTTGCCCTTCTGACGCGAATGGAGGCGCCTCTCGGACGCACCATCGGCAATGCACTCGAAACTCGGGAGGCAATCGATGTGTTATTTGAACGAGCACCCGCGGACATGACCGAGTGTACGTATGCTTTATGCGCGGAGATGCTGCTTCTTGCCGATGCCGCAAGCGACAGAGACCATGCCCTGCGTCGGATTTCCGAAGTCATCCGAAGCGGAAAGGCCGCACAGGTCATGGAAAACATGATCGCCGCGCAGGGGGGAAACCCAAAAGTCGTCCGCGACCCGAGCCTGATGGCTGCCGCGCCCCATGTCGTTCCGGTGCTTGCCCCGCGATCGGGTTTCGTTTGCGAAATGGATGCTCTCGAGATGGGCTTGTCCGCCGTTATGTTGGGCGCAGGTCGAACGCGAGCCGATCAATCGGTGGATCCAGCGGTTGGAATTGTCCTGAATGCCCATCTCGGAGAGAAAGTAGAAAAAGGTTCTATCCTCGCTCATGTTCACGTTCGCGACGTGCAAGCGGCGAAACCGGCCATGGACCGAATCCTTCATGCGTTCAAACTAGGCGATGAGGCGAAATCTCCAGAGCCTCTGGTGATCGAACGGATTGAAAGCTGATACAATACGCTCACGGGTCATCGGAACGCTCTGGAGGAGATGCGGTGGATTCTGTAGCTCCGTGGGATCTTGGAGGTGTTGTTCACACCGTCATACGAGCGTGGGATTACGGGGATCCGTCGGAACCCACCCTCTTATCCGCGCTCGCGATGAGTCTTCGGCAAGTGGCCGGCAGCGATAAAATAGCATTGATCATCGAGCGCGAGGGAAAGGGCTGGGTGTTGGGCCCTTACGATGACGCAAGGGTTGACCCTGCGGACGATCAAATCACGAAAGCTCACGATTCAATCCTCGATCTCGATTCGATACCGTCGGTTCCCGTATGTGTGGAGAATCCCGATCCGGATAATTCTCTCGAACGAGCGCTGCTGGAGATTGGGATTGACTGTTTCACGCTGATACCCTTTGTGGATACGCGGCCTTTGGGAGCGATTGTCTTGGGTCATCCCGCGGGAAAAGCGCCTGTCGAAGCTTTCGCGCAGGGAGCCGAGGTTCTGGCCATCCTGGGAAAACGAGTGGGAAGCACGATACGTTTGCGTCAGAAGGGCTATCTTCCCGGCGGATCCGATGTGTTGCGCGCCATGGCTCTCATCGAGAAAAAAGCCATGCTTGGCGCTTTCGCGGGAGGATTGATCCACGAGATCAACAACCCGGCGACGTTCATGGGTTTGGCTGGATGCCAGATCGAAAAACTGGTGAAAGAGAGATGCGCGGAACAATCCACGTTCGAGATGCTTTTCGATCTCGCAGATGGCATTCGTGACGCCACCCACCAGATCCGTAACCTCGTGGATGCATTTCGCCTTCTTTCGGGATCGACGAAACAGCAGTTGGTGGTCATGGTCGATCTGGAAAGGGTGCTTGACGCAGCGGTCATTCTCACGCGTGCGGCCCATCGTTATGACGCGGTGATTGAGACGGATATTGAGGCCATTCCACCGTGTCCGGGGCAATATGTCGAACTTGCGTCCGTGCTTGTGGCCTTGCTGATGAACGCGCTCGAGGCCATGGATGCTTCGACGCAAAGCAAGGTGATTCAGGTGCGTGCTAGAGCACGCGAGCGGGTCATGGAGATTCGAATTCGCGACACCGGGGCAGGGATGACGAAAGAGACGTTGGCTAGAGCTTTCGAACCTTTTTTCACAGCGAAAAATTCGCGGCAGCACGCTGGACTCGGGCTCACCATGGCACGGCAAACCGTGGAGCGATTCGGCGGAACCATTCGCATGGAAAGCGAAAAAGGAAAAGGAACGACCGTATGGATTCAGATTCCGCTTTGTACGGAGACGGTTCCGCCCTCTTCCCCATCGTGAGCCATCATCCCCATCCGCTGCCAAAATTATGCAAAAACTCGCGTTCATCGACGATCCGTAGTGTGGAGATGCTGCGGTCTTCACACCCATGGATTTCGATTCCCGTGCGTCGTACCGACGTCAGATACTCCACGATCTCGGGCGTGATTTCTTCACCGGGAACGAGTACGGGGATGCCTGGGGGATAAGGAATGACGGATTCTCCGCTGATTTTTCCGGTGGATTCTGGGACGGGGACGCGGGCTTTTCGTGCAAAGAATGCGTCTCTTGGCACGAGCACTTGCCTTCCCATTGGAGGGGTTTGCAGTGCGAGAATGTGTAGAAGAGGGCTGGATTGCGCTCGAGCGCTTCGTTGTCGTCGCGATAGCTGCTCGACTCCCGTTACGCAGCGGTCCAAGTCTTTTTGATCATTGCCCAACGTGACCACCATGGTCACGGTGGTAGCTCCCGCCATTTCCGCGCTTACGCCATAATCATCGTGCAACACGCGGGCGGCCCGGTACCCGGACAGGTTCAGACCCGCAACATCGATGACCAGTTTGGTAAGATCCACATCCACCACGCTTTCACTTTTCCCAATCACTTCTCGACCGATGGCGCGAACGCCCGGAATTTGATTGATTCGATCCCGGGCGTTTTCGGTCATATCGATGACCCGTTGCAGGATGGCTTCCCCATCTTCGGCTATTTGGGTCATCGCCGCTTCCAAGGATCCGGCAAGAAGATGAGAGATCTTCGATGGCGTGATCATCGTCATGGCCATGCGCAATCTGATGTCGTCGACCCGTTGGCTGTTGACGAGCAACACCGAAGTTTGTGCGAAAGGACCTAGGATTTTATGCGTGCTTTGGACCGCGATATCCGCTCCAGCGCGCATGGCGCTCAGCGGCAGATCGGGATGAAAACGGAAATGAGGTCCGTGGGCTTCATCGATGAGCAGAAGTTTTCCAGATTGATGCACGACGCGTTCGGTTTCCGCCAAATCGAGGCAAAAGCCTTGGTAGGTAGGGTTGGTGAGCAACACGGCGGTCGCGTCCGGATTGTCGAGCAGAGCTTGTCGTATTTGTTCGGGTTTGATGGTGAACACCAAGTTGAGTTCCGCGGATATTTCCGGCTGAATGAATACGGGGGCCGCACCCGATAACACCACACCTCCGAGTACGGACTTATGCGCGTTGCGAGGGATGATGATCTTTTGCCCAGGACGAACCGTGGCGAGCACCATGCCCAAGTTGCCGCTCGTGGTGCCATTGAGAAGAAGATAGGCCTGTTGCGCTCCAGACAATTCGGCAATGAAACTCCGCAGATTCGCCAATGCCTCCACATGAGCGTCACGAGGGACGAAGGTGCTGTCGAAAGTGTATACGGCACTGCCCATGCTTGCCGGCTCTGGAGGGCCGCCATCTTTTCCCTCGCCCAAACGATTGAACGTCATGCGCTTGGGACGCGGTTCGAGGGACTGAAGCAACATTGGTTGAAAGTCTTCGGCCTTCGTCATCGTCCACCCCATGCAGCAGCGCCGCGAAAGAAGCTACGGTGCAAAATCATCTTTCGTTCATCGACCACTCCCACTTGTTGCAAGGATTGGTCGTTGCTCGTAAACACGGTGGCATCACGCGCGCCTTCGGAGATGATGTAATCAACCATCTCGCTCGTGATCTCTTCACCCGGAAATACCAAGGGAAGACCCGTGGTGTGGTGATGAATCGCCTCGGCACAAACGAATCCTACCGATTCGCCGAGTTTGACATTGCGCCTCGGCGCAAAGAATGCCGCTCGTGGTGAGAGCACCAAATTGTTGCTGAATACAGGCGTGGGACGTCGAACGTCCACATACAGTGGCGCGGGTCTTCCATAATCTCCCACCACACGTTCCAGCGCATCGATCAACTTATACGCGGCTTCCTCACTGAGCTGAAAGCCAGTCGACAAAATGAGATTCGACTCCTCCGCCATATCCACCACCACATCGTGCTCTTCTTCGAGAAGCTGCGCGAACCGGTAACCTGTCAACCCTGTGTCCGCGACCGTGATCGTCAACCGCGTGCAATCGATGTTATCCACGTCGGAGCGACGGAGCATTTCATAACCGAGTACGTTGAGTCCAGGGAGTCGATCGATCGAGCCCGCGATCTCTCGCGCCAGGCCGATACAGTGATCGAGAGCTTCACTTCCATGCATGACGGCGTAGTGCCGCGCGATGTCGAGCGAAGCCATGATGAGGTACGAGGGGCTGGTGGTCGTCATGGTTTGAAAGACGTTTTGCACGCGGCCCCATCGCTCGGCCGCATCTCCACGAACGTGCAATACAGCGCCTTGTTCGAGGGCACCGAGGCATTGGTGCCAATCCTGGACCACGAGATCCGCGCCTGCCTCGATGCCGGAGATGGGAAGCTTTTTGTGGAAGCGGAAGTGGGCACCAAGCCGCTCATCCACGATGACAGTCAATCCAGCGTTATGAGCCTCTTCCACCATTTCGTCGAGATCGGGAGCAAAACCGTGTCGTGATGGGCTCATCAGAAGCAACGCACGCGCCTGGGGATGTTTTTGGATCGCGTGACGAAGATCGAGCAGCGTCATGTTCTCGAGCAATCCGAGTTCTTCATCGAAACGAGCCGGGGTGAACACCGGCCACGCCCCGGACATCACGATCCCACCCACCGCGGAAAAATGAACGTTGCGCGATAAAATGATCTCGTCGTCCGGGTCGCACGCCGCCATGATCGCCATTTGCAACCCAATATCGGGACCATTGACCAACATCAGGGAACGACTGGCCTCGAATGCATCCGCGATCAGTTCTTGTGCGCGGGCAATGCACCCCGATGCATCGTGAAGAGAGTCGATTTCGGGGCCGACCAGCGATGCCAAGTCCCGTAATAGAGCTTCGTTTCCGATTCGCGTACGAAACGCTTCCGGTAACCCACGGCCATATTTATGCCCAGGGATGTGAAAAGGGGACTTTTGCATCTTGATGTATGCATCGAGTGCCTCGATCAACGGGAGCGTGGATTGATCATGCCGCATGTCCCTGTTGTACGGGACAACCCAGGGAAAGAACATCCCGTTGTGCATCCTCCCTTGACCCGGCGCGACAATCCGCGAGTATGCCCCCAATGATTCCACCGACTCGTCGCCGTAACTTGATGCTAGTCGCCGCTGTGGCGTTGATAGCCGCAGGCGGGGCCTTGCTAGCCCACCGCTACAAAAAACAGCAAGATCATGATGCGGTAGTGGCCGCTTGCGAAGCCAACTCCGCCACCGCTTGCAGTCAACTCTGCAATGAACCCAATCATCCCTCTGCCACCGCATGCCTAAAACTAGGGATCATGTATGCTGACGGGACGCAAGGGGTGGAGCAGGACGCCGCAAAAGCCGTGCCTTTTTTTTCGCGCGCTTGCGAAGGTCAGGAATTGGAAGGATGCGCCCGTTTTGGACGCGCTTTGCTCAATGGCGCCGGCATCGAACGCGATGAACCCAAAGCCGTAACCGTGTTGCAACGCGCTTGTGAAGGCCACAACCAACTCGGATGCGTGGGATTGGGATTCGCCAAAATGCGCGGAAGAGGAACCGATAAGGACCCAAAGGGGGCTGTCGCATTATTCCAAACCGCTTGCGATGCCGGCCAACAACGTGGTTGTGCCGAACTTGGCGTCGCCTATTGGAACGGGGTGGGTGTGGAAAAAAAGGATGAGGCCAAGGCCGAACAACTCTTTAAGACCGCTTGTGAAGCCAACGAACAACGCGCTTGCGCGGGCCTTGGCGTGTTGGCCATGAACGGCCCCAAAGAAAAACAAGACCCCAAAAAAGCTATCGAACTATTCCAAAAAGCCTGCGACTCCGATACCAAAGATGCCTGCGCCTTCCTTGGTTCCTTGTATGTCCGGGGCATGGGGCTGGAGCGCGACGTGCCCAAAGCCATCGAGCTTTTCAAAATAGCTTGCGACAAAGCCCCCCCCGCCGGTTGCGCCGAATTGGGGGAATTGTATGCCACCGGGGCTGGCGTGGAACAGAACCTCGATGAGGCCATCCGTCTTTTCAAAAAAAGCTGCGACAATCACTTGCCAGAAGGATGTGTCGCGCTGGGACGAGCCCACTTGATGGGCCTCGGAGTCGAGCGAAATCCGAAAAAAGCCGCGGAACTATTCAAAATTGCCTGTGACGACAATTCCCCCGCCGGCTGTACCCAACTCGGTACCGTGGAAGTCGAAGGTGTCGGCATAGAAAAAAACGTGGCCTCCGGAATCAAACGCCTGCGAGAAGCTTGCGAACAAGAACACCCCCCCGCTTGTACAGGACTTGCCACCGTGGTGGAAACCGGCCTCGATGGCGATAAACCCGACTACGACCGAGCCCTGAACCTGTATCGCCAAGCTTGCGCCTGGGGCGACCCAAACGCATGTGCCGGAGAAGCCGCAGCCATGATGGATGGGCGCGGCACCAAACGCGATGTCAAAGGGGGACTGGAAAAAGTAGAACGAGCCTGCCAGGCAGGTTCGGCCCAAGGCTGCTCCATCCTCGGTACCGCCCTCATCATGGGACTTGGTGGCAAATCCGAAATCGAACGAGGCGCCAAAATGCTCGGTAGCCTTTGCCAAGTGGGGGACCCGGCTTCTTGCCTCAAATACGCCGCCGTGCTCGCCGAAGGAAGAGGCGTCAAAAAAGACATCGCCACGTCACGCGATATCCTCGACAAAACATGCGCCGCTGGCATCCGCCCCGCGTGTGAAATGGTCAAACGACTCCCCAAAGGATAGCGTAGTAACGCAAAACTGCGTGACGAATCCGGGCTCGTCCCTGCCTGCCCTTTTTCAACTCCCCCTGCGGCGTCTTAGGACGCTGATGGCTCCCAGCAGCGAAACCACCAGCGCCCATGGCCCACACGTCGAATTCCCTGCCGCCCGGCACGCACATCCGTCCGGCTCCTCGGCTTGATAATGGTACGTGGACGAACTCTTTCCCGCCGAACCTCCTTGGCCGCCCCACCCACCATCGCCCGCACTATCCAAAGATGCCTCCGGTGGCCCTGTTTCCGGTTCCACCTCATTCGCATCCGCTAGCTCAACGCCCCCAGCTCCCGCTGACCCCGCGGCTCCCGATGCTCCCGCTTGCCCACTATCGCTCCCCCCATCCGGTAACGGCCCAGGAAAACACGTGGATGTGTGGGTGCTCCTCGTATGAGAACAATCCGTCGGCGATGCACAATTGGGCTCCGGCAGCGCGGGGGGAGCACCTCCACTGCCGCAATCGGCGCGGTCTGGATACGCAAGGGGGATCGACGGCCAATACCCACCGCTTGGTGGATGCTCGATCCTTCCGAATACCTTTTCCTGATACGTGTAGGAACCGCCTACGGATGGATTGTATACGCCCCGGTTCGCATCGTGGTTCGGGTTGTTCGGGTTATTGATCCACGCTAGTCCATTATACGCCCAGGTCGCCGTGTACCAATGCTCGACCGTGCTTGGTTGATTATCCCCGACGCACTTGGTTGCACGCCATTTGCTCGCAAGAATCTGCGTTCCCGTCGCAAGATTGTACGTGGCGTCAGCGGCTACCCGTTGTCGATCGTACGCGGGCGTTTCACCGCTGTGCATCCCGCTTGTGACTTGCCCCACGCCATAGCCACAATCGAAGGAAATGATCGTTCGTTCGGGGGGACCGACTTGATCCGACGGTGATTCCGGAACACAAAACTGTTTCCATCCGCTTTCGGCCATCGCGATGGCTTTGAGAAGCTCGCAAGGAAACTTCGCGGCAACGCTATGGGTCGGCTCGGGTTTGCCGCATCCCTGCCCGATATCGGCTACATCAGGGCCTTTCGAACCCCAGACCGACGGCCCCTGCGCCACCAGATCGAAAATATCTTGCCATTCAGCAATGCTAGGGTTTTTCCCCGGCGCGGCTTCCACGCCGCAGTTATGCGTATTGCTCGACGACGAAGCCGTGTAGCAGGGACAATACGCGCTTGCGGTTGCGGTCCACAGCATGGCTGCACTGGCAAGACCTGGTGCGAAAAGCTTCGAAACCGCGAGGTTCACCACGCACCTCCCGCCAAACCAAGAATCTCCACCCGATGTCCTTCTACCCTCGGCACCGTAACGACTTTGCCGTCCGACGCTCGCACTACGATCCCCACGGGAAGAGAGCCGGGTATTGCCCATGTCCCTGTCATCCATGCCCGGTCTTCGGAGGTGGCACGAAGCCACATCACCCCAGGACCGTCCAAACCCTGAATCCCATGCGAAGCGCCGAGCCGTCGGGGCCCGCGACGATCCGCTGGATTGACGAGCACGGACCCATCAGGAAACGCATAGGGTACGAGGTCCAGATGCGGACTGGTGGCCAGAACCTGGCGCTTTCCCGTATCCACGTCGATTCGCTCCACCACCCATTGACGAACCGGGCCTTCTCCGAGTTGTTGTACCACGATGGCTCGTGCGGGTTCATCCACGGAAAAGTCTCGCGCCATCGGCGGCCATGACGGAACCACTACCCGCAGTTGCCTCGTGTCCGCATGAATCGCAACCAGATCGGCGCCTTGGGGACCTACCCGATACACGATGATCTCGTGTTCGATCGACGCCGCAAGGTGCGTTTCGTATCCTTTCCAGGATAATATGGAACGAGTCGAACCAGTTGCGAGATCAACTTCATCTATCGATAAATCATCAACTCGCATCGCTAAATGATGTCCGTCTACGGATAGATTCTTCCCGGCTTTTCCTCGTTGCACGAACACCCGCCCATCCGCCGTAACCAACGGCCGGGAGGCATGATAAACGCCTTCCACCAGCTTTCGCGGCGGCTGTCCCTTTTCGATGATCATGAGCGACGCCGCCCAAGACAGCTCTCGCGATGGAATCGTGTCCGCAATGACCAGCGCCGCATTCCCTCCGGGCAACAAGGCTCCTTTCACCACCGCTTCGGGAATGTGATCGAGCGTAGCGATGGCTTTGGGAGTATCGTTCGTTCCCGCAGAAGCGACCATGAGCTGGGTCTGAGTGCTGCCCGGGTGCCCGGAAAGCATCAAGACGCGAGGCGCGACGATGGGAGCGGGTTGAGGCTCTGCTTTCGCGATCGACTCATCATCATGAACCACGAAGCCAATGCCCGCGGCAAGCACGAGCCCCACGAGACACGGAATCCAACGACCGATGCGCATGCCATCATTGTAGCGGAAAGACCCTCTTTCCTGCCCCGTATGATTCCCGCTTTTTTGATGGATACGTCCACGATCGAAATCGCGGCGCTCTTCCGAAAATGAAGGAAGACAAGGAATCGTTCGCAAGGTGGTGGTACACCATGCCACCATGGTCAAACGTGCAAAGGCCCATCACAATTCGAAAAACAAGGCTCGTGCGAACGAGGCTGGCCGACCCAACCTGTCGGAAGTCCTGCTGATATTTGCGAAACCTTTGCTCGATAGCCTTCCCAATCCTCCCCCCACCCTCGAGCAAGTACGCCTCGCCATGCACCTTGCCTCGATCGTATGGAACCTCCCCTTGCTCGCCAAAGACGACCCTTCTTTCGGCAATGATGTCTGCGCTTCCCTGGATGACGTGCCCCCCGAACTCGGTCCCCACGCTTCAAAAATCCTTGATTTGATGCTGGAATCGCGAAACACCACCTTCGCCGACGATCCAAGGTTCGCCAGCGTGGAGGTTGTCGAAACCAAAGAGGGATGGACCGTGCGCACCCGAAGTGCCGTCGTCCCATGACGCTCAGTCGTCGAGCACGGGCGCTCCCACCGCCTTGACGTCGTGAATGCCGGCAACGATGCCGCGATAACGCTCCACCATCGCCTTTTTACGCTCTGGTTCCACCCGAGACAATTCCTTGGACTCGCCCGGATCGTCTTTCACATTATACAATGTGAAGCGGAAATCCTTTCCAAAAGCAATGAGCTTGTAGCCATCCTCGATGAGGGCGCGGCGACGTCGATTGTGGGTATCGGCGGGAAGATCGACGATGATGGGCCTTGGGGGAACGTCTTCGCCCTTGATTTCGGGAACGAGACTCACTCCCGAAAGCCCTTCGGGAGGCTGTTCACCAAGCAAGTCGAAGATGGTGGGAACCAGATCGATATGTCCTCGCCATCGCGCGATTTGCCTTGCTTCGACGCCGGGCACGTAGACGAACAGCGGTACTTTAATCAGCACTTCGTAAAGCTCGAAAGCATGTTTCCAAATCCGGTAGTTGTCGACTCCGCCGACTCGCTCCCCAAACCCTTCCCCATGATCTCCCGTCACGATGATGGCCGTGTTCTTTGCCCACGGTCGGGATTCGATGAACGTGAGCAATTCGCCGACCCACTTATCCGTAAACCAAATCTCCTCATCGTATAAATCACGGGATGTCGTTCCCCACGTCGGCGCTTCCTTATGCGTGTTGTACTCGTGGTGAGGATCCATGTAGTGGAAGTAGCCGAAAAAACGCCCAGATGTGTTTTCCGGTGCCTCTAGGATGCTTTTCACCAGATCGGTATATTGTGGCGACGTGATGTATGGGTCTTTGTTGTAATCGAATTGGATACCCGAGATCAGACGCCACACATCGAAGCCCTGCGTAAGACCACTCGGTTTGTCCAGATACATATGCGCGTGCGCGCTGACGGTTCGCACACCACGGCGCTGCAGCACTTCCGCCATCATCTCGTTGGAATCGTCGTACTTGGTGAAAAACGGAGAGGTTCGCGCCATTTCCGAAGGAAAACGCCCGCTGAGAAGCCCCGCGACGCTCTTGGACGTATACGATGAAATGGCATAACCGCGCTCGAAACGGACAGATTTTTCCGCAAGACGAGTGAGGTTGGGAGCGATGGGACGGGAATAACCGTTCCAAGGCATGTCCCATCGCATCGCATCGATGACGAGCAAAATGACGTTCATCGGCCCACGCTTTTCGGATTCGGCTGGCGTGCTAGCCGTTGGCTCTCGGGGATCGTCATTGGTCGTCGGTGCAGCAGTGGGGGAAGATTCGCTTGGAGGCGAATGCTCAACCTTGGGTTCCTGAACCGGAGTCTGGGGTGAGGGTCCACTGCATGCGAGCATGGATAGAGATACGGAAAAGAGGATCCGGGATACGATTCGCATGGCGTGCAAGATTGTCGCTCAATCGGTGAAACGCAACCCATTCGTGTGATCGACGACAGCGTATCCACGAATTACCATGGGCACTCGATGAGCCAACTTACTCATCACAAGGCTTTTTTTCGCAAGGTTTGTGATATTCCCAATGCCACGGTTCGTCGATGGTGGCGTTTGGCATGAAGCCAAAAGTGCGAGCATGCTGCTCGAGCCAACGCAAACACCAAGACCGCTTCCATGAGGAAAGAAATCGACCTGTCGGTTTCAACACGGAGCCATCGTCCGTGGTGCAAACAAAGTCGATCGCTGTTCCTCGTTGATGGAGACTGAAGCCAGGAGAAGCCGTTCGTGATGCGTAAACGGTAGCGAGATGCAATATGGCTTGCGGGCCATGGGGTCCTTGCGGAAACGTCGATCGCTGACTCGATGTTTCCCGATAACGTGCCGGAAAATGATACTCCCAGATCTCGAGTTGGGTCAGCGCGGAGCGATAGCCGTAAGCCACCTGAAGGTTACCGTGCCGAGGCTTGTCACGACGAGCCTCGCGCAGAAGCTCACGACATGCCTTGGCAGCATCAACTTGCGCCGTGCGATCGTCCTCGATGGGAGCCAACGAATCGGGAATGGGGGCAGGCATACGTTTTTGTGCGGAACGCCAGCGCTGCACGTCGTACACACGCATCATGAAATATCGCTGCTCCGCGGTGGAGCCGGGCCAGCGAAGCCAGCATGCCGGAGGAGTGGATGGCTGCAAGGCTTCGTGTAACGAAGGAACCGCCCTTTCCAAAGCTCGAAGCGTGGGAGGATCGACGATGCCATGCACGGAAATGCCCGAAGCGTACGCTTGCACGGCTTTTTGAAAGAAAGCGATTCTTTGCACCGAGCGAGATGATGGTTCTTCGGACGGACCTCCAAGCATCTTGACGGCATTTCGTAGCTCGAGTTCGTTGTTGTTTACGAGTGCTTGCCGCACTTGGCCTGGTGTGAGCACCAGGGGAACCTCTTCGTATTCAGACGGAATACAAGGTCGTGCAGCGGCAGGAGAAGCAGATGTGCCGGCGTGCGAGGCCGAGGCTGGCGGTGTCACCACGAGCGGTGCGAGAGTGTCAGAGGCGCTGGAAATAGAGACGCCTGGTTCCGCAAGGGCCACAGGACGATCACAGCCGATGAGCAGCCATCCAATCACGATTCGCCGCAACACAATGCGTTTTCGTATACCACGGGGCGTCGAAAACAGTGATCGAGCGGTTCATGAAAGGAAAGGAACGACGAAATCGAGTCATCGTTGTCGTTCTATGATACCTCCGAGCTGATGATTGCTCTCGAGAAGCTTGATATCGTGGATGAGGCGCATGATCGGGCGCTTCTCGACCTGTGGATCCATGATTTTGGAGCTTGTGTATTCAGTGCGGCCGACGAGGTTGGAATCTTTGTGGCTCTGGCACAAGGCTCCCAAACCGTTGCGCAACTCGCCGATCGCCTGCGTCTCGAACCATCGGCGCTTCTTGCTGTATGCCGAGCGCTCGTTTCGTTGCAGGGCCTGGTCGAATCCAACGATACGTTCGATCTCAGTGCTTTTTCCCAGGCAGTTTGGGTCAAACAAACACCTTGCTACCGAGGTCGTGAATTCGATCGACACCGTGATTGGGAACAACACCAACGAATCGTCGATACGCTCGAAGGCCGTTGGGCACCCATCGACGATGGGCAGCGACCGTTTTCGGAAGGGTGGCGTGATGGTGACGTGGATCCGCAAGCGGCTTATCGATTCACCCGTGTCATGCACTCCATGATTTTTCTTCCTTCTTTGGCAGCGGCCCGAAGCGGTGCTCTATCAGAGGTTCGTCATCTGCTGGATGTGGGAGGAGGGTCGGGAATCTTCAGCGCGGCACTGATCGCGCACCAGCCCGAGGTGTCTGCCTGCGTTCTCGATCTTCCGCAAGTCTGTGAAGCTTCACGTCGCATCCTTCGACCTTATGAAACCGCAGCACGCGTGAAGTACCATCCATGCAATTTTTTTCATGATCCGTGGCCGGCAGAAGTCGATGGTGTGTGGTTGTCGAATGTGTTGCATGACTGGCCCGTGGAAACGTGCAAAACGCTTCTAAAAAAGGCATATCATTCACTTCCGATCGGTGGGCGCATCGTGATTCATGAAGCACTTCTCGACGCTTGTCGCTGCTCTCCCCGATTCACTACGCTGTTTCACTTATTGATGCTGATGAACCATCGCGGACAACAGTTCACCAAAGAAGATCTATTCGGCTTGCTGCTGGACTGCGGGTTCACGCAACCACGCGTTGTTTTTGGCTATTCCGTTTGGTCGGTCATCGAGGGGCGAAAGACGATCTGACGATAGTGGTTCGTGCCATTCGATCAGCGAGGCTTGGCACAATACACCCCGGTGATGATCCCCTCGTTATTGCCTTCTTTGCACTCGCGCAAAGCACCGTCATAGTTGGCTACGACTTTGATGTCTTTGGCCGATGTAGACGACGTCGGAGGGTTGTCCCAGGTACAAGTGACGGTTTCGCATTCGCCAGGTTGAAGGGCTGAGGATGTTTTGGTTTCACAAACGAGTTCGGAACCATCATAAAAACCAACGGATACACCAGCTCCCATCGCATCGGCGCCCCGATTGCAAATCGCGACATTGAGCATGGCTTTGCCTCCACCACAAGCGTTGAATTGGCTCGCGCCCGCCGTGGGATCCGCGGTGGATTGACCGTTGGGTGTTCCCGGCACGTTCTGCCGGAAATTATTCAAATCCGGATGTTCCCAATTCTTGACCCATGCGGATGTGGCAGGAATCGTTCCGTCGTCATGCACATGGGTGACCGCATAAGCATGCTGGTTCCACACCGTGCGCGATCTCACCCACCTGTCCTGACTATCGGAATATACGCGAATGCCCGTGACACCATGAGGATGAGCCGCACGACACGTTTTTTCTCCGCCAATCGAAGCCGGTGGATTGACACAGGCAAAACCCATTTCGAGACAAAGCGCATCGTCTTGGGAAGAACAACACTGGGACGTGGATGTGCATCGACACAAACCATCGACGCATGACCCCGAAACGCAATCCGTCGCTTCTTTGCATCGGAGTCCCGCAAATTGCGGATCGACTCCATCCTCATTCAAATCACCGCAAGCCACTCCCGCTCCCCCCTGCGCACAAGCCAGGTTGGAAGGCACGACGAGATCCGCTCGGAAATTGCCGTCTACATCGGCAACCACAGGGTTTTCAAACCATGTGCATGAGGAACGGTATTGGCTGAACAATACGTCTCCCGTGGTGCCGTCATACACGCGAACGAAACACTCGTCGGCATATACGACTTCTGCTTTCCCATCGGCTTCGAAATCGAATACCGATGAACCCGTGATGTTGGAAGAGTGATCCTGCGTCTTGCGAGACCATAAAATACCGGCGGGACATTCGCTACCGGCTACGTGATCGCATCGCTGCTGACCGGTGGATGCGCATTGTCCACCCGCCCTCGGCGTTGCCGTGCAATCGATATCGAAGACGGTGTAATAATCCGCTCCCGCCACGCCCAACTCCGGAAGCCCATCGCCATCATAGTCGGCTACCGTGGGATTGCCTCCGCCCCCACCAGGGATCGCAATCGGATCCATCGCAAACGTGCCATCGGTTGCGTAAATCATCGCATAGCTGCTTCGTACCACCACGATCTCCGGTGTCGTGGGTGAACCAGAACCATACGGACCAAAATCCGCAACCGCTACATATCCAGGCGCTGAGGGACTCGCGCCAGGAAATGTCCCTTCCTGTACCCATTGACCGTTGGACCACGCCCAAATGAATTGGCCATTCGTAAACTCGATGTCCGGATCGTCGTCGAGATTGGCAAGCACCGGATTGAGGCCTGATGATGCAGGCGCATATCCCGGGGGAAGACCGGACAGTAGAATCCCTTCCGCCGAGAAAACATAACCTTCACGGATGATCTCAGGAACACCATCGTCATCCAAGTCGTGGATCGACGGCCCCGCCCAATTGGCCGAACGATCCGGTGTCCACGAGTATATCGGGTCGATGAATACGTTACCGCCAGCGGAGTCCCGTCCTTTCCAAAGCAAAGACCATACGCCGGATTTTCGCGTAAATGCGAGCAACGAACCATCTCCGCCGTAGGTCACGATGTCCGCCACGCCATCGCCATCCAGGTCTCCCAAGGCTGGTGTGGCCGGCGATGCAACCCAGTCCACGATGCCATCGCCATCGAGATCGGTGCCTCCCAACACCGCTTCGACCGTGCAGTCGGTTCCACGTAAAATGCGAAGCACGCCGAGTCCTTCCGTATACGAGCCAGGCACCGTGGCCGTGAAAGGAGCAATGATGCTGGGCGGACCACTGACAGGCGGCTGGTTGAAGTTGACGACAACCGGGGTAGCCTGCACATCGAGATGGTTCGGAAACGGATCGCCGGGTGGCGCTGAGGAAAACTCACACCGAACCGTGGGCGCAAACTGACCAGGAGCGATTACAAAAATGCACTCCGGATCGTGCGTCTTACCAGGCGGTGTCCCCCAAGGGATGCAACCGGTTTGCGGATCGCAATAGCTGTCATTGCTGCAATCGTTGTCATCCGTGCAGGGCGAGAGGGGGACACATTGGCCGTGAGAACATACTTCCCCATCATCGCAGCCCCCCGGACACTCGCTGTCGACATCAGGTTTGCTGGTATCGAAGATGGTCGAATCCATAGGTCCGTCCGTCGACCCATCCATCGCCCCATCGGTTCCGGAATCCGCGCCGGGAGGCGATGCGGTCCCTCCTTCCTCACTGCAAGAACAAGCGGCAACCAGAAGACTCGGGATCGTCATCAGGATGGGAAATACGCGGGCTCGAATCATGGCAACAGCTCCTGGATCGGGGGAGGCTCATGAAAGAATACACGAGCTGGAAGGGATGAGCCGGTAGATTCTTCGGGGCCGCCGAAGGGCAAAGGTCCAGCCTGCCCGCGGGGGCACGCGCCAAGAAAATAGGTGCCTACCGGATACGGGGATCAGAAGTAATAGCGCGCATGCCCTCCGAATTCGACGAGATCGAGGTCGACGTCAGGGGTGAGGAGCAATTGAGGGCGATACTCCAATACGAAGTCCACGGAGATGGCTTTGATATTGAACTCGAGACCGAGCACTCCTACCGCGGCAAGGGCGGAGTGGCCATGAGCAGTTCCGAAGGCAGGACCGAGACCTGCCGCCCATCCGAGTTCAACGCCACCTCCACTGGTGATCGCGGGCATCTCGAAAAGATAATCGAGTCCCAATCCAACCCCTTGCCCCTCGAAATCCAGATCGTCTTGAAAAAATCCCGCATTGAATTGCAGAGCGTGACTGTCGGCCATGAAGTACTTTGCCGATAGCGGTGCGGCAAACGTGCTTACCCCAAGCCCAAGCCCGAAGTTGCCACTTTTGCGAATCTCATCCGCGCGAGCCTGGGACAAAGGCGTTGCCATACTCAAACCCAAAGCGGTCAATCCAATAAGCAAGAAAGTTTTTCTATTCATGATGGAGGAATGATTCCTTTCTCCTCGGAACAAGAGGTAACGATAAGTGGTATGCGGTGCATCCATGGGAGGCTGAAGGTTGGAGCACGTTAGGTACATAAAGATGCAGCTCCGATGATGCAACCCTGATCGCTCGATCCTTCCGCTGGCTCCTTGCCTGGCGGAACCATGGTGGTTTGCGCGGAGATGATCGCCCTATCATCCGAAGATTTTTTTGAATTCCCCATGTTGCTGCTGCGTACCGATCGCAAGCAACTCCGCGCCTTGCACGAGCACCGTGCCAGGACCAGGGTTCGTCGTAGCATGCTCCTCTCGAAGTCCGATGATGTTGAGTCCCGTTTGTGCCCCAATACCGCTTCCTCGCAGCGTTTTTCCCACCAGGGAGGGAGGAACGTCGAGCACGAAAAACTCGACATCCCCACCGAGAAACACGAAATCCCGCTTCTGGACGATGGCAAGTACCGATTCCTGACCAAGAGCCGAATAGCTGAGAACGAAATCGGCCCCCGCGCGATGAATCGACTCGATATTACGCTCGTGGGTGATACGGGCCACGATCCGTAAGTCGGGATTGAGCTTCCGAAAATAGATACTTAAATAAATGTTCATGGCGTCGTCATTGGTGGTGAGCACCACCGATGGCGCCTTGTCGATTCCTGCTTGCAGCAGAAGACTTCTATCCGCGCCTTCTCCCACGAAAACTTGGGTGGCATAAGGTTGCGCTTTGGCCGCCACCACCGGATCGTGTTCCAACAAATGGACGGGCACGGCTTTTCGAACCAACGCAGCCGCCGTCGCTCTCCCTACTTTTCCCCCACCCACCACGATCACGGGATGACCATTGACCGAATCCGTGTGAAGCTGTTCATCCAAAGCCGCAATCTGTTCCGCCGTCCCCACCACCACAGGAATCGTCCAATCCTCGAGAATCGTCGTCGGTTTGACTTGCCGCAAACGCCCCCGCTCCCACACTCCCACGACGTTGACTCCCGTGAGCTTGCGTATTTCGGATTCGAGCAGCGTACGACCCGAAAATGGGGTTTTGTACACCGGAAATTCGGCAATGATGAGGTTTTCGAACTGACCGATCACATGCGACCGGCACTCGCTTGCTTGTACCCGGTTCGCCAATTGTTCGCCCAATCGAAACTTCAAAGGCAATACATGCGAAGCTCCCGCGAGTTCCAATAGATCGACAGACTCATCATTCTCCGCCGATGCAATCATGGGAACCGTCGTACACGCCTCCCGTACGGTCAGAATGATGCTCGTGTTGGTGGCGTCATCCAAACCCGTATACACCGCTCGCGCCTGCGAAATTCGTGCGGCTTCATACGTCGCACACGCATCGAGATCCCCTCGTACGACAGGTGTCCCCTCCATATTCAAATCCGTTGCCTTCACGGGATCCGGCTCCAGCACATAATACGGTATGCCCAACAGAGAAAAATGCTCCGCAAGCCCCCGTGTGATCGCATCCCACGAACAAAACAATACATGCCCCGTCGTGGTCGGAGGTACGCCCTTCGGCGCTTGGGACCGAAGCTGCGCCTCGAGCCAAGGCGCATAAAAAAAACGAATGAAACCGAAGGGAAGCACGATCAGGAGCAAGACGATCCCCGAGAGCAACACCACGATGCTGAACGCCCGACCCACGTCGCTCTCGAACGTGATATCCCCAAACCCCAACGTCGACATCACCGTCAACGTCCAATAGAGCCCCGTCACCCACGAATGTGCCTTGCCCTCATAGACCATCAGCACGTGGAACAGCACCGTGAAGATCGAAATGACGATCCCCAACAACATCAAAAATCGCGCGAAAGCTATGAGATTTCGACGCGATTGATGCTTCTCCAGCATGTAGCTGAGCTGACTGCTCAGAAACTTCAAGGCTCACCTCTCCTTTATCGGATACATACGCCTTCCCGTAATCGACAACGATTGTCGAGCCTACACCCCTCCGAATTCGCACAATCCTCGTCGCTCGTGGCACGACACGCGCCGTCGACAGGCATGCACATACCGAACCGCCGGCATCCTTCCAACCCACGACAAACGTCGCCCCCTCCCACGACACAAGAATCGCCTCGGGATACACAACGTCCAAATCGATGGCATACCTCCGACCATCGACAGTCGTCGTCGCTCCCTACCTCACAACGCCCTTGCTTGGCCGTGCATCGGCCATGCAACTCACACGCTTGCTGAGAACGACAGTCCTGATCGCTCGCCGCAATGCACTGCCCCTCTCGGGCGGAACAAAGACCAAGATACCGACATCGCTTGGACCGCCGACACATGCCGTCGTCCACCGCCACACAGGCTCCCTGGACAAACTTGCATTGCCCATAATCAATACAGTCCGCTGAACTCGCGCAATCGTCGTCCGTCTTTGCCTTGCACTCCCCCGCTTCAATCCCGCAATACCCCTTTTCTTTGCACAAAATCGATGACTTGCACGAAGCGTCCGTCGTGGCTTCACACGCGCCGTTCACCATGTCACATCGCCCACGTCTCTTGCACTCCGTCGAGGAAAGACAATCCCTCACCGATGCCGCCACACAAATGCCGTTTCGTGCGCTGCACAAACCGTTTTCACGACATCGACGCGTCGCCCGACAGTCTTCGTCGGAGGTTGCTTGGCAACCATCACCCACCACATGGCAGAGACCATCACGCACGCAATCGCGGGATTGATGGCAATCCCGGTCGGTGGCCACCACACAGCGCGCCTGCTGTTCCGTACATCGCCCATGATCGCGGCAACCATCGGTGTGGATGCAAGCGTCCCTTCGCGAGGCGGGGTCCGACGACGAATACTCATTGCCTTCGGGATTCGGAGCTTTCTTTCCACACCCCACAAGGGCAAGGCAAACGATGAGCGGAAAGAAATGAACCGACGATGGCACGGCTGGGCATCGTAGAAGACAGCGGCAAGAAAAGCACGCATTACTGCGCATGACCTCGCGCGACAACCTTGCGCGGCTCCGGTTTTCCATTCGAATCGCCGGTAACTTGCGATCACCTTGCGCAAGGCGCAGGATGTCTGTATCGGCATGCGAGTTTGGGGTTTTTCTTTCTTCTTTTTTCTCGGTTGTGCTCCTTCCTACCAAACGGATCCTCTGCCCGTTCCGGTGACGCCCACACCGATCGAAGTTCAGCAGGACCCGTTTCCATCACCGGAGCAACCCATCTCCCAGGAACCGCCCCCTGCCCCAGCCCTCGAACCCTGCAAAGGCCATGCTTATCTATCCAACGTTCCCTTCCTGAAAGGACAACTGCACGTCCATTCCGACCGCTCTTTCGATGCCGCTACCCCCGTCGAGGATGTGATCGCATTTTATGCAAAGCGCGGATATGACTTCATTTCCATTACGGATCACAACCACGTTACCGTTCCCAAAGAGCATCCTTCCGGCTTGCTGACGATTTCCGGGGTCGAACTAACCTACAATGCGGCAACGTGCGACCCTCCGCCGCGTCCCGGTTATTTATGCGCGTTTCACGCGGGGGTCTTGTTCCTCAATCCGATGCGGGACGTAACCCGAGGACGGCACTTCAACCTTCCGTTTCGCCGTCAACGACTGGAAGTGTGGCAAAACCTCCTGGCTCGGGCCGAGGATCTGGATGGAGTGTTCGTGCTCAATCACCCCACGTTTCATTATGCGATCGACGAAACACAGCTCGATGAATTGGTGGGCCGTGGAGTTCGCCTGGTCGAGTTTTTCAATGCTGGAGTCATCGACCACGACAAGGCGGGACCGACAGTGGCTATCCAACAGGCTGAAGCCTTGTGGACCGCCATGCTCGACCGTGGACATCCGGTCATCGCGGTAGGAGGGGATGATGCACACCATTTCGCGGATGCCGCGACGATACGAATGACCGGGAAAAAACCCTTGCTCGGCGATCGCGTCTGGGTGATGGTTCGCGCACAACGCTCCGTCGAAGCCATTCGCGAAGCGTTTATCCAAGGGGACTTTTACGTGTCCACGGGAGTTCGCCTCAGCGAATTGGAAGTCTCCGACCTCAATGTGCATCTTCGTATCGACCCGCGAGAAGGCCAAAGCTATTCGACGACATTCGTCGGACAAGGGGGCCGTATCCTGGCGCAAGTCGATGGCACGGAAGCATGTTTTCCCACGGAAAAAGCCGAAGGCTATGTGCGTGCCGTGGTGCAAAGCGACGATGGTGAGATGGCATGGACACAAGCCGTGATGCTCGAATCCAACGATGCCCGCCCCTCTCCTGGGCCGATCGCCAAAGCAACGGGAAATATGGGTTTATCGACGCAATGAGGCTGCGTCCTCTTCCGCTTGATCGACGCGGGATCAAACCGCGTTGTCTTGCTCCGGTCTGTCAACCACCACCGGCGGGCACCATTAAATCAAGCGTATCTCCATCTTGCAACGGCTCGTTTCTGTCCACCCTTCGACCTTTCACGACGGCCACGATCGCTCGAAGTTGGAGCGGCGGGTAGGCGAGGAGTTCCAACACCTGCTCGACGGTGGTTCCTTGAGGGCACGTGACGATATGATCTTGTTCGAAACCGCGCCGATCGATAGCGCCATGAAAGTGAATTTGGACGTTCATCTCCGAACGACGCTAGCATGAATGCCAAACACGTCGAGGGGCGTTGTGCGCCTGATGGGAAGAACGCTGTCGCAAACGCATCGCGTCTGGAACTACACTAGGGTCGTGCGTGCCCGTTGGCTTTTTGGACCTATCTTGATTCTGGCTTGCGCTTTGTCGTGGGCTTGTTCCGGACCTCCCGAGTCCATGGGCAAACGTTCCCGCAAGCGTTATGAAGCGTTCTGCCAAGCTCATGTTCTCGGACTCGGGACCATCGACGTCGAGTCCGACTATCTTCCCCACGTGGTTCAATGCGAAAATGGCGGCGCGCCTTCCGCTTCCCTTCAAGCCCAGGCGGTGGCCGCTCGTTCCTATCTTTATTACAAGCTCGAAACCACCGGCCTCATCCGCGATGGGGAAATGGACCAAGTCTATACCTGTCCTGGGGCACCGACTCGCGAACACGTGCAATCCGTGTTGCAGACCGCCGGGCAGATTCTTACGTATAAGGGCTCGACTTTATGTGCTTTTTTTGTGGCAGGGGCAAAACAATCGCCCCCCGCCTGTCGAGGAAATATCGAACACGATACGGAACGCTACGTGACTATCAATTGGGGTGTTTCCGGCACGGAAGTTCGTCAATCTCCCCTCGGCCTCGTGCATCCCTCGAATCACCAAAACCGCGGATGCTTGTCGCAATGGGGCTCCCGCTGCCTTGCTACCATGGGCTGGTCCTACCTCGATATCCTCAAATTTTATTACGGTGCGGATATCGTTCTGGAAAAAGCCTCGGGCCCGTGCGTGGGCGATAGCAACCGTCCCCCTGTCGGGCGCGTCGTTCACATCGACTGCGAAGCTATCACCGGATGGGTACAAGACCCGGATGAACCGGAAGTTGCCTTGCGCGTGCATGGCTTTTTTGGCGGTTCTACAGGTTCCTCCCAGGCCATTCAGGTCGTGTCCGTAAGCACCACTCCGCCCCGATGCGATTCCGACCCTCCCTGCCCCAAAGCGTTTTCCATACCCATTCCCTACCGTCTGCGTGATGGGAAAGCCCATGGATTTCAAGTCGTTGCCTTGGATTCGCGGGCAGGGGTCGATGCGATGCTGGAAAGCAAGACTTCCGTTTTTCGCTGTGAGCCGCCCGCTCCCTTCGTGTTTCCAGAAGACGGCCTGCTTCGTCCCGTCCAGTCCCTCGATAGCCTAAACGCTTGGCAGCTCAGCCTCGGACAAGACCTCGCCCTGATGACACCCTCGGAGTTTTCCCAATATGTCGAAGGCCCAGCTCTGCCCGAAAGCCCGCTTTGGATTCGCTTGCCGACTTCCTATGAACACGCAACGTCTTATGCGATCGTGGATTCCGGCCTGCTCCGCCCCGTGGCTGCCCGAACCCTCGCGGCCTGGCGCGTGAGCCCAGATTCCTTGCGCACCGCTACTGTCGAAGAACTCTCCCTGCCCCGAGGTTCCACCTTCGCCCAGACCCCGTTTGTCGTCCAAAAAACAGATGGTACACTCTTTATCCTCGACACCAACCCCGTTTCACCCGTGTTGCCCTAAGCTTCCCTATGAAAACGGAAAAATCGGTCATTCGCTGGGGTATCCTTGGATGCGGCAACGTCGCCGAGGTCAAAAGCGGCCCCGCTTTTCAAAAAACACCCCATAGCCAACTCGTGGCCGTCATGAGACGCCAAGGCGACCTCGCCCAACAATTTGCGCAGCGCCACGGGGTGCCGCGATGGTACGACAACGCCGAAGCCCTAATCCACGACCCCGAAGTCGATGCGGTCTATATCGCTACCCCCGTCGATAACCACGCCAACCTCGCGCTTCAGGTCGCCAAAGCCAACAAACCCGCGTATGTCGAAAAACCCATGGCCCGTCACTTTCCCGAATGCCAGGCCATGCTCGAAGCCTTCACCCACGCCCGCCTCCCTCTATTTGTCGCATACTATCGCCGTAAACTGCCCCGATTCTTGACCGTCGCCGCCCTGCTCGAACAAGGCGCCCTCGGAACCATCACCGCGATCCGCTACCATTACGGTTCTGCTTCCCATCGTAAACCGCTTTCTCCGCTGCCCTGGCGTCTGGACGCCGCCCGCGCGGGAGCAGGACTCTTTCTGGATCTGGGCTGCCACGTCCTCGATATTCTCGACTTTCTCTTGGGGCCTGTCCACCATATCCAAGGGTCTGCTTATAATGTTGCGTCAACGTATGATGTGGAAGATGTCGTGCTCATGACATTTCAAGTGGGAAAAGCCATTCCGGGTGTTGCCTCCTGGAACTTCGCGCAGCAACAGCACGAAGATTGCCTGGATATCGAGGGAACCGACGGGCACCTACGTCTTTCTGTCTTCGGCGATTCACCGATTCGTTTGACGCGAGGAAAAGAGCATAGGGATCTTCGGATCGCCAATCCGCCCCACATCCAGCAGCCTTTGATTGAAAGCATCGTCGATGATTTGCTTGGACGAGGGACGTGTCCGAGCACGGGGACGACGGCGGCTCGAACGTCGCTGGTGATGGATACGGTTCTCGACGGCTATTATGGAGGCCGACAGGATCGGTTCTGGGAGCGGCCGGAGTCGTGGCCCGGACGACGAACCTGGTAAATTGTCCGTGGTTTACCGCGTTTGTGCTTCGAACAGACTTCAAGGATCTTTCAGCATCCGATGAAGTATCGAAGCGTATGCCCCCATAGATGCAAAACGAGAGAGAGCGTGGCAATCGCTTCCACAACCTTGTACTTTCGCGGCGCTACAAAAAGCAGCGATAGGCTCGCCAGGACGATGGCATTGGCGGGCCATAGCAGCTTGTGCATCCCCACGCGATAAGACGCCCAGGCAGCGAGCGCGCAGGTACAAACGACGAAAAAGCTCGTGGCGATACGCCCGTGATGAATAAGATAGGTGTCCAGGATTCTCGGCGCCTCCGGATCGAGTTTTCGGCAGATCTCGTACGTAAAAAACGAGCCCAGAGCCATACTTGCCGTGATCCACGTCATCGGATCACCGATGGATTCAGGACGGCCCAGCGTGGTGCAGAACGCCACGAGCGGTAACATGACCACTTGGTGGGTTATGGCATAGAGAATGGGAATTCGGGCGAGCCAGGAACCGATATAAAACTCCTTGAACATCAACCACAGAAACACGGTGCTGATAAGGTACAGACTCGCGGCGGGAAATCCCGCGTAAAAATAAGCAACACCAGAATAACCAAGCATCACCAGCGCGCCCGCGTGGATGACGCGTCGAACAGTAGCGACTTCGAGCAAACCGCGGGGCAGGGGACGCTCGGGATGAGCCACTCGGTCTTTATCGTAATCTTTATACTCATCCATGAGCCGCAAAAGAGCGAGAAATAAAAGGTTTCCTACAAGGCCCACCGCAACCGCGAGCCACGAAAGCGGCGCTTGCCCCGCCAGCACTCCCGTCGTGGTCATGCCGCCCGCGAGCAGAAGATACACCGGAATGGGAAAACGTTCTTTGATATAGGTTAACCAGGCAGCCATGGTGCTCCCTTTCGAAGCGTGGTACGGCGATCAATACGCGCCCTATGACGTCGATCGCGATAAATCGGGCAGCAGATCAATCGATCGATCCCTCGATATTGTTGCTTAATTCGTTCCGCGTTTTGGCGTAGCCCTTCGCCGACGAGATAGACACTCCCCGGGTTGGTCCGATGGATGAAAGCGCGGCTATGTCCAAGCTCGTGGTATACGGATTGCTCCCACGAAAAATCCTCCGCAGGCTGGCTGGCGCGCCCAGCGTACCACCATAGATCGTCGCGGACCTCGATGCGGTCGCCCATGTCATGCCAGACGTTTCCGTGTTCATCGACTCTTTTGTGGACGAGGTTTTCCCTATCATTGCCCACATACCATCGGCAAACATGGGGGCCGGTAACCCATAGGGAGTTGGGTTCGAGGCGCGAGCGGATGGCATCGACCGGCTTGCCCACGCAAAGCACTTGATGAAATCCTCGCGCTCGGCTGACGGCCACGGCCTTTCGAGCATCGAGCACCGCCACCGGTTCCGCCTCGGAACTCCCATACACATGCAGAAAATGCGTGTCAGGCCACTTATCAAAGGCATTTTCCCATAAGGAAACGTCGGAAAGCGCTCCGCCCACATGCACGGACGCCAGCTTATCCAACCGGGCGTTTCGCAGGATCTGCGCGAGAAATGCCGGCCCACAACTCAACGTCCGCGGTTGCAGCTCGTCTGGCAAATCATCGATGGCCCGCAATTGCTTGAAACTCCACCGCGGTGACACCAGCAACGATGGACGACCCGAGGCCAGATTCGCTAAAACGAAATTCGCGAAAATGCATAGATCTGGGCCCTCATGATGCGTGAGCCCCAGCGACCGTGTGTAAATGTCGTGTTGGTGAATTAAATACCCTTGTGGGCGAACGACACCTTTGGGTTGGCCCGTGGTGCCGGAGGTGAAGGCCACCAGCGCGGGCGTCTCGGGACTCGTGTCTTCGATAGAAAGGGGTGCCCCGCGGGCGGAAAGGACGCGGCTCGAAGCTTTCCACCGAGAAATGGCGCGAACGGCGGGAACCCGGGCTCCCCAGGCCATACCAAGGGCTCCACCGATGAATAGTGTGGGTCGCATGAACCGGATGACACGATCGACCTCCCCCACCGGCAGCCAAGGTTCGACGGCAATCACCGTGGCTCCCATGGCGAAAACCGCAAGGACGATAGCGTATAGGCGGGGCCCTGGCAGTTCCACGACCAGCACGCTCGAACCAGGTTTCACCCCGGCGTCGCGAAGCGCTCGCTGGGTTCGCCCGGCCATCGCCAGCAATTCTTCAAACGTCATTCGGGTCCCGTCAGGGCTCCACAAAGCGACGGTGTTGGGTTTGCGCTTGGCTTGTTGGACAAACAGATCGACGCAATTCATGCGGACTCCGGATCGGGTTCTTCCAGACGATCTTGTTGAGCAGCCCTTGCATGGTTTTGCTGCATCGGCAATCGTTCGTGCCAAGGTAGAGCTTGGTAGCTATGGTCTTATCCCCTTTTTCGGGTCGAAAAGCAGCTTGGTCGGCGGTTGCTGCGGTAGTTGTCGTGGCAATGATTGTCTTGGGGTTCCGATCCTATGCCACGGACCAGCGAGAGCGTGAGTTTTCGGAACAACATACCCCGCTGGCAGCGTCGTTGGCAAAGCATCGAGGCTTGTTGGCGAGGGCGTCGGCGCTTCAACCCTACTTTCGAGAGATGTCTTCGGAAATCACACCATCGCGATGTCGTGAACTCATGGACCTCATCCGCGCCCACGATAACCGGGACCCGTTCGATGAAAATCCTCGTTGTGAGGAAGACCCACCCTCGCCGATGGACCTTTGTGATGCCGCGCGGGTTTTCGCAGAGGTCGCAGGTGGAGAAACGCAGCTTTCTCGTCCCGTCGGCGTGCTGCTACAGTCGCGAAAGCACGGGCAAGAACGAGGAGAAGAAAGGCTTTTCGTCACAACGCTGTTTCTATCCGAAAAACATGCGCTGCTGGAGATGCATCAACTCGCGTTTCCAGCTCCGTCGATGGATGGCAAACCCTTGCGCTGGCTCGTTCGTTCCCTGGGCGACGATGGTCTTTTCGAACGATGCGAAGAAGCGGGGCGAATCGATGTACGGGCGACAACGCCTGACGGTACCCTCCGTATGCATCGTCGAGAAGAAGGAAAATCGAATATAATCGAATGGTTGAGAGAGTCCCGGTCCGTAGGGACCAGCATTTATTTATGGCCTTCCCGTGGTGTTCGATACGAGGCGGCGACGGGAGTCGGCTGTGAGCCCGCGACTTGGTCGGAGCTTTGGATCGTAAAGCAAGCGGGGAGCAACGTTTGCACACGAGTGCGTCGCCACGATCAAGGCTCCGTGCAAACGTGGCAACGGGGAACGGGATGTGAATCCGCGGGGGGGCAGTGGGGCAAGTAGATTGCGTTTGCGTACGGCGTTGGCGTTGCGAGCGGGATTGGGATCGAGATGTCGACGACTACGTTGGTGCGCACGCAAACGTGGTTTAGCGGTTGCCGGACAATTCCTGCCACGAGGCGCGCAGCACGGTACGAAACTGGCGAACTTTGCGATCATTGGCCCAGGTGTACAGGGCGATGGTATGAAGAGGAACGGAAGGTTGGTGGTAGTCGATTCTCTGCGCCCAGCGCAATCCACCGGCACGTGTCGAGTCTGATGCGTTGCGGGAAGGTCGTGCGATGGTGATATGCGCTTTGGGAGAACGGCTTTCTCGCCTGGCACCAGCGGCATCGCAGATGGCGTCACGACAGGCTCCGATGGCCTGTTCGATCGTAGCCCGGCCTTGTTCCAAGGTCGCGGACAGCGCGGAATACCGTCCGGGCGCACCCATCGGGACGACGGCACCAAGGGTAACGGTGGTCGGTGCGAGGTTCCAACGAAGGGCTTCCCAACCAGCGCGCGCCTGTTGCTCCGACACGGAGCCGAGAAAAGCAAGCGTCAAGTGCAGATCCTCCTGATGAAAAAGACGAATGCCGTCGGGAGGGGAGGGGGTCGGCGCGAACCAGCCTTCTGGGTCGATGGGGATAGCGATGAACCAATTGGGAGAAAAGCCTGCCGCCATCCCATCATCGAAACATGATTCACCAATCGATGTCAAAGCGCGGCGTGACAGGTGCGACGAGCGATGGTTTCGGTTATGGTTCGACCATGAAACTTGCGTTTGCTTTTGCGGTGATGCTTCTGGCGGCAACGTCGCTTGGTTGTAAAAAAAGATCTAAAAAGGGAGTGGAAGACACGACATCCGATTCGGTAGCGGTTGCATCCGCCGGGGCAGGGGTATCGTCGAATTGCCGGAAACTCTGTCTGTTGGTTGGCAAATGCACGGAAAAGGACGGCAAGTGCTACGCGGGTTCCAAGGCTGAGTGCGAGGCTTCCGTGGGGTGCAAAAGCGCGGGATTGTGTTCCTTGAAAGAGGAGAGGTGCGTGGCGCTAACGGATGCGGAATGCGAACAATCCGATTTCTGTCGGATCAAAGGATTTTGCCTTGCGGTGGATGGTAAGTGCGTCAATCGGAGCGAACCCCCCAGTTCCGCGAGTGCGGCGGTGTCCGCGCCCCCTGCGGCTAGCGCAGCCGCCTCGAGCCAGTAACGCAGATCACATTGTCGTGCGTTTCGAAGCGTGGCCCGGTACGATGACGCCATGCAGCTCTTCGAAATGCTCGTGCGGCTTCGTGGATTGTCTCCAACCTTTTCTCGTGTGCTGCTGACACGCCTGGTGCCCCGCATCATCCCGTTGTCCGATGGAATGGGGGTAACCGTGCAAGAGTGGTCCGCCGAGCGATGCGTGCTCGAGTTGCCGTTTCGTCGCAAGAATCGCAATCATCTTGGAAGCATGTATTTTGGCGCCCAAATGACGCTAGCGGATTTGGCCGTCGGATTATTGCTGTTTCAGCATTTTCCCATGGACCGATACGGGGGAGTCATCAAGCGTGTCGAAGCGGACTTCCGGGCAAAAGGCAAAGGCGCGCTGCGGTGCGTGGCGGAGCTTCCTGACGATGTTGCGGACGTTTTGAATGACGCAAGGGTCAACGATAGCGGCAAAGCCGAGGCGTGGGTTCCCATGCAGCTCACGGGCCCGGATGGAAAAACGGTGACGGAAGTGAGAACCCTTGTGGCCATCAAACGCTTTGGTCCACCGGAAAAACAAGCCTAAGGGTTATCGATTCCATCTTGTCGAGGCTCGATATGGATGGTGATTCGCCCGAGTTCAGGCATGCGTTCGCGAAGCGTTCGCTCCAATCGTTCCGATAGCTCGTGAGCGTAACCCACGGTTTCTTCCCCGTTCACAATACAGTGAAACGATACAGAAACCGTATTTTCGGTTCCGCATACCTCGATATGGGAGGGGTGCCAGGCGCCAAACGAAGATGATGTGGCAAGCTCTTCAATCAGAGCATGCACCCGGGAGGCATCGATTGGGATGGTACAAGTGGCCCGTTCGATGGGCTCGATATGGGTGAGTACATGGTGGAGATCCGGCCGGGCATTCAATATTTCCTTTTCAAATTCAGTAACTTTGGCATGTGCCGCATCGACGCGCAGAGAACCGGGCAGCTCCACATGCGCTTCGAGTACACTTTGCTCCAGGCCGTGGCGAACCACGATATCGTGAGCCAGGATACCGTGGCGATGCGCGATGAGATGGACCATCTGCGGCAATGTATCTTCCGAGATGTGTTCGGGTTCGACATGAACGACAACGTCCGCTTTGGGCAAGTGCCGTTGGATGGCGTCGTCGACCTGATGAGCAATTTCGTGGGCTTGTTCCAAATACGTATTCGCTTGGGTGACGACGGTGACATCGGCAAAAAAATCGGGTCCTGCTTTGCGGACTCGGACTTGTCGCACTGACATCACGCCGTCGACCGTGAGGGCGGCGAGTCGAATCGTTTCGGGAAGTTGGGGAGGAACGGAGTCGAGCAAGGAATCGATCGCGGTTTTGCCAAGCTTCAGGCTCACCCAGACCACGATGCCGGCCACGCCCAGGGCAGCGAAGGCATCGGCTTTGCGTAGCCATGGCGCATGCAAAGGCTCGGCCAGACGTACCCCGATCAAGCCTACGAGCACCACCGCCGATGACCAAATATCCGTGGAAAAATGCAAAGCATCGGCATGCAACGCCTGGCTATCGTACTTATCGGCCACCCGTTTCAAGGCCCGCGATCGCGAGATATCGATGAGGCTCGAGGCAACGACGATGACGAACGCCACGATGCTGGCATCGACAGCATCGGCTTCTTTTTTCAATAGCCGCGAGCTGGCTTCGAAGATAATCCACACACAGGTTGCCAGCAGCAACAAGGTCTCGAACAACGCGGAAAGATTCTCCACTTTGCCGTGACCGTAGGTATGCTTATCGTCGGCGGGGCGGCTCGATACGCGGACAGCCCAAAATGTAAGCCCCGCGGCTACGAGATCGAGTCCCGAATGCAACGCTTCCGACAGAATGCCCAGACTGTTGGTCCATAGGCCCACCGCAAGTTTGCCGCCCACAAGAAATAAAGCCGCGATGACCGAAGTCAGCGCAACACGCTGCTTCTCCTGGCTTCCGCGATCGTTACTATCCTCATGGTTGGTCATCGGACGGTTGAATCGTACGGCAGAATTCATCCGTAGCCCATGGCTTCAGAAGTCGTCGTGGCATGATTCCATCGTGGTAAAGTACGGTCAAGACATATTCCGCACTACTTATGGTGTTTCCATTCGTGTTCGGGGTCGGTTGCGTGGGGGCAAAACCTGCGGCAGGCGAAGTGCGTGAGCCTGCGCATACCACGTTGCCCACGAATATGCCTTCCTCGCCGCAAGCTCGTGACGTGGAGCCGGTGGTGGAACCGAAAAACGTTGAATCAGGCGTTCCTGACCCCGTGCAGCCTCCTGCTGTCGCTCAGCCCTGTCCTGAAGATATGGTCGATGTGGCGTCGGTGTGTATCGATCGGTTCGAAGCTCCCAACGAAAAGGGAAAACACCCGCTGTTGATGCAATCGGCCCATGATGCCGAGGCCTGGTGCAAAGAGCGTGGAAAACGATTGTGCAACGAAGACGAATGGGTGCGCGCTTGCGAAGGCCCGCAACACCTTCCTTTCCCTTATGGTGAAACCTATCAGCAGGGAGTATGCAACGACGACAAGACATGGAAGGCGGTGCAATGGGGGCGACTTGGACGATGGCCGGACGATGTGGCCCGGGCAGAGGCAAATCGGCTCGACCAGTCGGAGCCGAGTGGAATGCGTGAAGGTTGTCGATCGGCGGAGGGGGTTTATGACCTGACGGGTAATGCGGGAGAGTGGGTGATTCGCACACGGGACAATCCCACCAACTACAGCCATGTGGTCAAAGGTTGCTATTGGGGAAAGTGCTTTCGTCCTCCCCACACGCCGTCCTGTGAGTACGTCAATTACGGTCACGAAGCTGGGTTTCGAAGCTATGAATTTGGCTTTCGGTGCTGCAAGGACCGTGGTGCCTCTTGACCCTTGCTGCTGGTTTGCGTGGGAAGATACTCCCTGATTCGTATCTCCTGTGATTCGTGGCACAGCTCACATCAAAGCTGCATCGGGTCTTTCGGTCTTCCCATCGGAGACGAAGGAAGCTCGTCGGGGTCCGTGCCGGAAATATCGTTCGGTGAAACGCCTGCTTGCTCGAAAACGCGCGTGGACACGTAGATCGGGACGTTGTTTCCTAGCGCGAGCGCAATGGCATCCGATGGTCTGGCATCCACATCGAACCATTGGTCGTGCTGTTGGCAAAACACTCTGCCAATGAACGTATGGCCTCGAAGGGCATCCACATGTACTTTGCGAATTTTTCCACCGAGCCTCACGACGAGTTCATCGAGCAAGTCATGGGTGAGAGGTCTCTGGAACCTCTTGGAATCATTACGTAAATCAATTGAAAGGGCCTCGGTGCCTCCCACAAATATCGGCAGAATTTTTCCCGAATCCTGGGATTGCAAAAGCACGGCACTCCCTTGAGAGGTCAGCACGACACGATGCACCTTCGCCATTTCGTATCCTTGCAGCGTTGCGTGTTCATCGGTGAGGGGGGGTGTCGGCGCGATCGGTGGCGCCGCGCTTGTACTTGCGGAGACCGTGCCGACTGCCAAGGGCTGCTGGTGGACGCTGGATTCAGAGCGACAGCCGCACAAAGACGCGATGGTTCCCATCATCACGAGCAATACTGCGTGTCGGTTCAAGCCTACGAGCAAAATCCCTGGACTCATGATGGCATGGTGACCCGAAGCGCGGGGCCTTGCTACCGTCCGGAAGGGATCCCTTCGCAATTGCCCGCACCATGACGTGACTGTCAAGCCGTTCCGTATTATGGCGTCGGTCGTCATGAATGCCTCGCCGCGCAAAGTTGAATTTTTTCGCCACGATCTTGGCGAAGAGGAAATCGCATCGTTTCGAGATACACTCTCTTCCCTATTTCTGACGACCGGCCCCCGTGTGGCCGAGTTTGAGACTCTGTTGGCAACGTACTTGGGTGTGGCTCATTGCGTGGGTGTGACGAGCTGCACACACGGTTTGCATCTGGCGCTTCTTGCCCTCGGCATCGGTCCTGGCGATGAGGTCATCACCACACCTCTTACGTTTGTGGCGACCGCGAATGCTATCGTGTACGCGGGGGCAACTCCCGTGTTCGCCGATGTCGATCCAGCCACCGGGTTGTTGGATCCGAAAGCGGTCGAGGCCGCGATCACATCGCGCACCAAAGCGGTGATCGTCGTGCATCTTTACGGCCAAATGGTCGATATGAAAACGTTTCGCGCCCTGGCGGACCGTCATCATCTGGCTCTCATCGAGGATTCGGCCCATGGGGTCGAGATGCGACGCGATGGGATTGCGCCCGGACAACAAGGCGACGCCGCGGTGTTCAGTTTTTATGCAACCAAAACGATGACCTGTGGGGATGGAGGCGCCGTTGCCGTTCGCGATACGAACCTCGATCGTCGCTTACGACAGCTCCGCTATCACGGGATATCGAAAGATGTGATGGCGCGTCATGCGACCCCTTACGCGCATTGGGATATGGTAGAACTCGGCTACAAGGCGGGGTTGTCGGATATCGACGCGGCTCTGTTGATTCCGCAGTTTGGACGATTGGAACAGCGCCGTCATAAGCGAGAACTGGTGGTTCGCGGATATCGTGATCGGCTCGAGGCAACGCCAGGGTTGTCGTTCTTGCGCGTGGAGGGAATCAGTTCGCATCATTTGTGTACGGTATTGACTCCAAAGGAGCGTCGTGACGATTTGCTTCGAGACCTTGGACAAGCGGGAATTGGCGTAGCGGTCAATTACCGCGCCATTCATGGGCTCACCTATTATCGAGAACAACACGGTTTTCGAAAGGGACAGTTTCCTCACGCCGAGGCGATCGGAGACAGAACGATATCGCTGCCTCTGTGGCCGGGATTGCCCGAGGATGACATTGATTATGTAGCCGAACGACTGCGTGACTTGATGCGTGTGGGAGGGTAAGGGCCGTGGGTGTTGGCATGGATGCGACCGGACACGCCGTCGGCCATCCCGTCGGAGCCGATGGGATCGTCTACTCCGTGGTCGTTCCTGTGTTCAACGAGGAAGCCAATATCGAAGCAGTCGTGCGTCGTGTGACGCCAGTGCTCGAATCCGAAGGACAACCGTACGAGATATTGTTTGTCGATGATGGGAGCAAGGATCGGACTCCGCAGTTGCTCGCGGCCCAATGTCAAACCAACAGCCACGTGCGGGCCATTCGTTTTTCACGCAATTTTGGCCAAGAAGCAGCCGTGCAGGCGGCGTATCTTTATGCGCGGGGACAGTGGATTGTGCAAATGGATGGGGATTTGCAAAATCCTCCTGAGGAAATTCCAAAGCTATTGCGATTGAGAGATGAAGGCTACGACATCGTTTATGGTGTGCGCACGGGCCGTCGCGATCCTTGGTTTCGAAAATTCGCTTCGCAAACGATGCGCTGGAGCATGCGTCGCCTGCTGCATATCGAGCTGCCCAAGGATATCTCGACGTTTCGTCTGATGCGCGCTGCGACAGCCAAAACGTTGGCGCAGTTTCCAGAGCGGCAGAAGTTTTTATCCGCCCTCGCCTGTTGGATGGGAGCCAAACACACCACGGTCGATGTGGCTCATGCGGCTCGCCAGGCCGGACACACCAAGTACAATTTGGGCAAACTCGTCAATCATACATTCGATCTGGTCGTCGGGTTTTCGTCACGCCCTCTTCGGATGATTGGCGTGCTTGGTTTTGGCGCGGGGGTCATTGGATTTGGCTTTGCCGGTTGGGCTATCGTGGAAAAGCTCATTTGGGGGACACAGATGGGATGGTCCTCCATTTTTGCCGCCGTCATGGCGATGGGAGGCATGCAGCTTTTGGCGTTGAGTCTCATTGGAGAATATGTCGCACGGATCTTCGTGCAGACCCAGCGTCGACCCATCTTCGTGGTGGCGGAAGCGATGGGCGGCGCGAACGCGGTTGAAAAGGCTTCGACGGTCAGCAAGGAAGGCGAGCATGTCGAAGGGTAGACACGTATTGATCGTGGGATGCGGGTTCCCGCAGCTTGGTTTGATCAGGGCGGCGCGGCGGCTTGGCATCGTCACCACGGGGATCGATTTGAACCCAGGAGCGGTGGGCGCAGCCGAAGTCGACCATTTTCTTCATGCCTCCACGGGCGATAGTGCGGCGATTTGCGCGGCTTTTCGAGAATCCAAGGCCGAGGGGATCGCCACGTCCGGATCGGAACTGGCCCTGACCACCACCGCGCACGCTGCGGAACGCCTCGGTTTGCCGTTTTACGCGGATACCGAGACGGTGCATCGATGCCAAGCCAAAGACGCGATGCGAGCGTGTTATCGCGCGGCAGGCCTGGAAGTCCCGTTTTTCGAATCGTGTACAGAAATCGAACAGGCATTCGACTTCATCGAACGCATCGGCCTTCCGGTTGTCGTCAAGCCAGCAAACGGATGGGGACAGAGAGGCGTCTGTCGGGTGGATTCGCGGGAACAACTCGAATATGCGTTTCATAAAGCTTTGAAATACTCTCATCGAGGCGGAGGCGTAGTTCTAGAAACCTGTATTTCTGGAAGCGAAGTATCCGTAAATGGATGGGTGGAAAACGGAGAACTCGTTTCCTATTGCGTTACCGATCGGGAGGTTTTTGCCGGCCACGATCCGCTGGGTGTCATGCGAAGCGAGATCACGCCTTCCTCGCTCGATGCTGCCCTCATCAACAAAGCCGTTCTGGTAGCGCAACAAGGCGCCAAGGCTCTCGGTCTCCTGCGGGGACCTTGCTATTCCCAGGTCGCCGTATCCCAAGAACGCGCGGTGCTTTTCGAAACCGCCGCACGATTGGGAGGTGGCTTCGACGCCGACGTCACCCGTCTTGCCTGTGGCGTGGACCTATATGCTCGATTGCTTGGAATCGCATTGCAAGACGAGGCCCTCGAGTCTTCCGGCTCGGCTCATGCCCTCAAACCCGCGTTGGTCCGATTTTTGGCCCCTCGCCCAGGCTTTCTTCAGGCGATCGAAGGGATCGAACGAGCACGAAACGTGGCGGGAGTGGAAGACTTGGCCATCTATGCTCGCGCCGGCGACTTTCTCGATCCTCTACAATTCGCGGCCAAACGCATTGGGCACATCCTCGTAACCGGCTCGTCGCGACAACAAGCCATCGATCGCGCCGACGAGGCCGAGCGACATATCCGCCTCATCGTACAAGGAAACAAATCATGATCGTAGACCGCGCCCTCGAAGTGATCCGCGACCGTTCCCATCGGCAACGCATGGCCGATGCCGATTATTGGGATGAGCGGGTACAGAGCCGAGACGGGGATGCGCGCTCCGTGTGGCATTCCGCTTCGTTCAACCACGCTTGGAATCATCGCCAGATGCAAGTGCTCGAAAGCGCATTTCGACAACTCCTCGGCGATATCCGAGGACAAGAATTGTTGGACGTAGGATGTGGAACCGGAAGAATCACCTTGGAACTCCAGCGAATGGGCGCCAGAGCCGTGGGAGTCGATTTTTCTTCCGCCGCCGTGCAAGCCGCATCGAAAGAATCCGTAGCGAAAGAACCGCCCATTCGGTTCATGGTCGGGGACATCGCCCGTCCGCCGCTGCCTTTTGACAATGAATCGTTTGACGCCACCGTGGCGGTCGGCTGTCTTGCCGTGGCCTGCAAGGACCTTGCATCATTGGAACAAGCGCTGCGGGAACTGGCGCGACTGACGAAAAAATCAGGCGCGATCGTATTGCTCGAGCCGATTCATTCCTCACGGCTCCTCGGTCGCGTGCTCCGGGCTTCCGTGGCCGATTGGCTGCAAGCCGCCGATCGGGCCGGATTGCAACTCGTGGCTCGAAGAGGAATGGGATTTATCCCGATCCGGTTAGCGATGTCGAGCTTTGACTTGCCCCGATGGATGGTAAAACCCGTGTTTCGAGCGGGAGAAAACGCCCTCGAATCCTTGCCCTTGCAGCGTCTTGCCGATTATTCCTTGCTCGGTTTCCGTCACGCATACCGCTAGCGGACAAGGGAGATGATCGCGCGGAAAAAAAAGGGCCCCATGCAGAGAAACGACCCCAAAGCTCATCGTGCCCTGAACCATCTCGCCAAAGCTCTGTTTTCATCACTTCTATTGGGGTTGGTGTTGTGGAAGGTCCCTGTCCAAACCGCGTGGCACCATCTGAGGGATCTGTCGCTAACTGCCTTGATTTCCATCGTTTTTCTGTCCTTTGCCTTCCCCGCGGTGGCAGCGATGCGGTGGCGTCGCGTGCTGCATCATCTGGACGCCCCTTCGACATGGAGCCCCCTGTTGCTCGATCACCTGGTCGCATCGACCTACAACATGCTTCTTCCCACGAGCATTGGAGGCGATGTGGTGCGCGCTTGGCGGTGCGGCCGTCGGATCGACAATCCCGCTCATGCATGGTCCACCGTCCTATTCGAACGATTGGTGGGAATCATTGCCCTGGCGTTGCTCTCGGTTCCCGGGCTGATGATGGCGCCGGGGGCCATGCGAACGCTTGGTTGGGTGGTAGCCGCTGTCGTAGCGGGGGCCGTGACCATCTTGCTCGTGGCCCCCGCTCCTCTTCGTTGGGCAGGAAAACTGCTGGCTTCGCGCGCCCCAGCCGTAGCGGGATTGGGCGATAACATCGCGACCGATCTTTCCGGCCCGCTAAGCCGCCTGGCGCCACGCCTCGAAACCATGCTCTGGTCCTTGCTGTATCAAGCGGTGGGGCTCGGGATTCTTCTGGTGGTAGCCGTGGATTGGGGACAATCGGAAGCCCTTGGCGCCATTGTCGGAGGCGTTCCCCTCGCATTGATTCTTACGATGATTCCCATATCGATCGCAGGATTGGGGGTGCGCGAATCCTTGTTCGTGGTGCTGCTCGGCAAGTTCGGATTGGAAAGCAGCCAATCCCTTTCCCTGGCCTTGATCTGGCTCGCTTCTTCCTTGCTGCTCGCGTTGTCGGGGGCCGTGGTGATCGCAATCGAAGGAGGAGGGAAAAAACGAAAATGAAATGGCCGACGGTATCCCAGTTTTACGATGGGTGGCGACGATGGCGCTTGGAATCCACTCCGTTGACCATCGCTTTCATCCTCGCAATAGGCCTTATCGCTGCCGCATTTGTCGCTTGTCCTTACCCACCGATGATCGACTATCCCCAACACGTGGCCATGGGCGCCGTGCTTCATGACCTGTGGGCGGGTGATGCTTACGCGACGAGTTGGTACGAGACGAATGCGTTTACCTACAACGCTGGGATCGAGACGGCCATCGCATTGCTGTCTTTCATCGTATCGCCTGAGCTTGCGGGACGAATCCTGCTGTCGCTTCACGTATTGGTTTTCGCGGCTGCTGTCCTGTCGCTTTGCCGCTATGCCGATCGTCCTCGATGGTATGCGTTGCTCGCTGTGCCGCTGATGTACAACCACATCACGGGATGGGGGTTCGCCAACTTCGTCGTCGCACTGCCTTGGATGATTCTGACGGCGGTACACTGGATGCGCATCGTCGATGGAGACCGTTCCTTCGCACGATTGGCTGGTGTGCTCCTGATGTCCGGCATGGTCGCCTATACCCATGTGCTCGTGATGTTATGCCTATGCGTGGTCGTTGCGGTCGTATCGCTGGAGGTCCTCTGGAAAAGCGAAAGATGGCACACTGGGATCAAGAGCCTTCTGGTTCCCGCGGCAGTCCTTGTGCCCGCGGTGGGATATTCGTTGGGAGCCTGGTATTGGGCCCGCGCCACGTCGACGACCGTTTGGGAGCATTCATGGGCGGAGGGGCAAGACGATCCTCTTTGGAGCAAACTTCGACATATTCTGTATAACGCTTCGGGCAATTTCGCCGACGGGTCGGATCAAGCGTTGCTAGCGGTTTGTGTCGTATTGGCCGCGGTATTGTGGATGGGGAGTCAGGAGCAGCCGCATGGGCGTATGCGTCGCTTGGCTCTCGTATTCATCGGATTGTATGCGGTGATTCCGAAGGTATTCATCGCAACGTTCCATATCTATCAACGCTTTCTTCCTCTTGCCGCCGTGTTTGCGATCGCGGCCCTGCCGGCTTCACGGGAAAGGTGGGTCAAAATCGTGTCGACCGTGGCGGCCTTGGTGGCCGTCGTTACCGGTGCCAACCTCATGGTTCGCTTCATGACGATTCCGCAAGTGGACGACGCGATGGCTATCATTGATGACGCACCGTCAGGCCAATCACTTGCCGGAGTGATGTACGACGTCAATGCGCCAGGATGGATCCGCGAGGTATGGGTCCATCTGCCGGCGTTGTATCAAGTACGTAAACGGGGTGTGTTGGCGTATACGTTCATGCGCAACGAGAGCGTTCCGGTGCATTACCGGCCGGGCAAGGAACCTCCGCGCCCTCCCGGTGGGTTTGAATGGAATGGGCAATTGTACGACTTCGAAGCCCCGTACGCCCGCGCCTACGATCTGCTGTTGGTGCGCTCGTGGACGAACAAGACGGGTCAGGTCATCGATCCGGCACCGTGGGTGTTCAAAGGTTGGCAAGACCAGGTTCGCTTACTATCCCGAAAAGGACAATTTTATCTTTACGATGCGGCCGAAGCGAATCGTTTGATGAAGTCCCTCGATCGGTGAAAAAGGCGAACTCGATGCTCAACCACCGCCGAAGAGACGCTGGATGATGCTGTTCAAGTTCTTGACCGTCTTGTCGGTCATACCCGTGTCTCCATGGGGCCACTGGAAATTGCGAGGCTGAACCTGGTTGCACGAATAGGAGATGAGCAAGTTGGCGGTTTGGCCGCTTCCAAAAGCCATTCCGAACTCCGGGTACATGCACGGGCTTTTCCGGCTGGAGAAGCTCTTTTCATACCCGAAAATATCGATGATCTCTTCGCGCATCTTCGGGTCCATGACCTGGGATTGACCAAGGATGGCATAGCCTTCGAACATCGGAGTTGCAGGCGTAATGACCGGTTGTGTGGTGGGAGATCCGGCCGTGGGGCAGCCAGGAACCCCAGGAGGCAGCATCTGGCAGATCATACTCTGTGCTTGCTGCACCTGCGGTTGAAACTCCGGCGGAATCGGAAGACCAGGTAGACCCGGAATCAGACTCGGAGTGGTAGCCGTTCCTGGAGTGGTGGTGGCAACCGGCTGCTGATTGTTCTGCAGACGATAAACCATGATGGGTTGTTCTTGAAGCTGGTTGAAGGGGGAAGCAGGAGAACCCTTGCATCCCATGGACAAGGAAGCGATTCCAGCAGCGATCCAGATAGTGGTACGAAGTTTCATGGGCACCGATTCTAGCAGTGTTTGGAGAAAGGAGAAGAATTCCTTTCCACGAGTTGAATGGTTTTTAGACGGTCGGACAAGCCTGATTGTTCAACGGCTGTAGGATGGTATTTCAAACTCCCTTCCGCAATCCCTTGCCCCCTCAATCATTCATCGTGTCTTACCATGGGAACGAAACGGACAGCGCCAAGGTTTCGTTGTTCGAGACGACCGTCAGGTCCTTTTTCGATGACGAGCAAGTCCTGCACTCCAAATCGGGGGCCCACTGGCAAGACGATCTTTCCTCCCTTTCGTAATTGATCGAGAAGGGCTCGAGGTACCTCAGGCGGCGCGGCAGTCAGGATGATGCGATCGAAAGGTGCCAACGAAGGCAATCCCGCGTAGCCGTCGCCTACATGAACATGCACATTTTGGATGCCAAGACGGCGAAGGGCGTTGCTTGCGTTCTTCGCCAACGGTTCGATGATTTCGATGGTTTCCACCCGTCGTACGAGGTTGGCCAATACCGCGGCCTGGTAGCCGGAGCCAGTCCCCACCTCCAACACAACCTCGTTGCCCTGCAAGTCCAACGCTTCCGTCATCATCGCCACAACCGTCGGTTGGGAAATCGTCTGCCCATACCCAATCGATAAAGGCGTGTCCTCGTACGCACGATGCCATTGATCTTGGGGAACGAAAGCGTGACGGGGCACCTCTCGCAAAGCCGCTGCTACCTTTGCGCTTATGCGCTCGCGCGTTTCGATCGCGCGCACCAATTCCTCTCGTTCACGACGGGTTTGCTTGTCTTCCACAAAAGGTTCTGTCGGTGTAGGAGTCGAGGAATCCACGGAAGAAGCGCCTCCGAAAGCTACACGAGGCCGTGCCGTCCCATCACCGCGGTCGCAGGCGGTCAGCAGCAATAACGGCAATGCCTTTCGCAGCAAGTCAAGCATCGGATTCGGTCCCATGAGCTTGTCGCCCACAAGACACCGGGTCAACCATGCAAAAGGGGGGCGAAAACCGAAACCTCACCGAACCAATCCTAAAAAACACAATAAATTTCAACTTGTTACCGATATTGCCTCGATCCTTCGACGGCAAACCCATGCTTTGCGGCGGTCCGGGTCTTCCCGTTCGATGACGACACAATCCGGGTTGACCTTTGCCACATCCTCCGCTTTGCTGCGCACCATTGCAGGATGCCGCACCCAAGGAGATACCCGACTCCTTCGGCATCGCCTTCAGACCATCGTTTTCGTCCGCTCGTCAACCCAGAGAGGTCGCCATGGGGCAAAGCTTTACCCAGAAGATACTGGCTCGCGGAGCAGGCAAGTCCTCCGTGGCCATTTCCGAAATCGTCGATGTCACGCCCGATGTCGTGATGTCGCATGACAACACCGCCGCCATTTCCGCCACGTTCAAGCGAATGGGTGTCGAACGGCTCGATGACCCACGGCGCCATGTCATCGTCCTTGATCATTGTGTGCCCGCGGCCAGCGAAAAATACGCCCAGAACCACAAAACCATCCGCGAATTCGTGGCGGAACAAGGCATCGAACACTTCTACGACATCCAGCGAGGCATCTGCCACCAAGTCCTCCCCGAACAGGGGCACGTTCGTCCAGGAGCCTTGATTGTCGGATCCGATTCCCACACCACCACCTACGGCGCTCTTGGCGCTTTTGCAGCGGGAATTGGACGCAGTGAGACGGCTGCCATCATGGCGATTGGTCGCATCTGGTTACGGGTTCCCGAAACCATGCAAGTTCGAGTCAAGGGCGCGTTCGCCGATCGCGTGGGCGCCAAGGACTTCATTCTTCGGTTGATCGGAGACCTCGGTGCAGATGGCGGTCTTTACCAAGCCGTCGAGTTCGTGGGACCGGCCATCGATGATATGGCCGTGGATGATCGTCTCACCCTCTGTAACATGACCGCGGAGATGGGCGCGAAAAATGGATATATGCTTCCCGATGAAAAGACCCGGGCCTGGCTACAAGCACGCGGAGTGAAAGACTACGAACCTGTGTTCAGCGATCCCGATACGGTGTACGCGCGCGTGCTCGACTACGACGTATCCGCGCTCGAACCGCAATTGGCAGCGCCTCATACCGTGGACAATGTGCATCCCGTGAAAGAATGGGCAGGCAAGCCAATTCATCAGGCGCTGCTTGGTACGTGTACGAATGGACGGCTCTGTGATTTGCATCGCGCAGCAGATCTTTTGCGAGGAAAAAAGATCGATCCACGCGTTCGCATGCTTGTGTTCCCAGCCTCAGTCGAAGTCGTTCGCGAGGCCATGCGCGATGGCACGCTGCTCACTCTTTCCGAAGCTGGAGCCGTGATCATGAACGCCGGATGTGGCCCTTGTCTCGGCGCTCACGAAGGCATCCTTGCACCAGGAGAAGTCTGCATTTCCACGGCCAATCGCAATTTCCGAGGACGCATGGGCAGTCGAGACGCCGATGTCTTTCTGGCAAGCCCCGAGACCGTCGCAGCTTCCGCCCTCACCGGGCAAATCACCGATCCACGAACCCTCTGATCGCGCAGGATTACGCTCATGACCATTCAAGGTAAGGTTTGGAAGTACGGCAATGACGTGAATACCGACGTCATTTTCCCTGGAAAATACACCTACACCATCACGGACCGCAAAGAGATGGCGGCCCACGCCTTGGAGGACTTGGACCCCACGTTCGCCAAGGAAGTCCAAGCAGGGGATATCGTGGTGGCGGGAAGCAACTTCGGCTGCGGATCGTCGCGTGAGCAGGCAGCCACATGCTTGAAAGAAGCAGGGGTCGCTGCCGTGATCGCGGCTTCCTTTGCCAGGATTTTCTTTCGAAACGCCATCAACGAAGGGTTGCCATTGATTGAGTGCCCCGAGGCCATCGGTGCGATTGAAGCAGGTCAGACCGTGGAAGTGGACTTCGAAGGGGGCATCCTGCGGGTCGGAGACAAAACCTATCAATTTCCCGGTTTGCCCGAGTCGGTGATGGGCATCGTTCGCGAAGGCGGCCTCATCCCTTACGTCCGCAAACAGCTCGCCCAGCGAAAGGCGTAAGCAATCGGTACGCCCCCCGCTGATTCCCTTTGACGCAACCGCACTTCAGATCCACGCTTCCGCCCTCTTCGGGACACCGGCGATGAGAGATGCGCGGCGTCCCCCTCACGCAAATCATTCAGGAGGATCCATGGCGAGTCTCACCGTCGTGACGATGCCCGGTGACGGCATTGGCAAAACCGTGCTTCCCGAGTCCCTTCGATTGCTCGATGCCGCCGGCTTCAAAGCCGATTACGTTCACGCAGACATTGGTTGGGATTTCTGGTGCAAAGAAGGCAACGCCCTTCCCGAACGTACCGTGGCGCTGCTCGAAAAACACCGTCTCGGACTGTTTGGCGCCATCACTTCCAAACCCAAAGGAGACGCTCTCAAAGAACTCGATCCCGCTTTGCGCGACAAAGGCTACGTGTACTTCAGTCCCATCGTGGCCATGCGGCAGCGCTTCAACCTCGACGTCTGCATTCGCCCCTGCATCGCATTCCCCGGCAATCCGCTGAACTTCATTCGTCGTGAAGGAGACGGATTCGTCGAACCGCGAGTCAACGCCGTCATTTTTCGCCAAAATACGGAAGGAATGTACGCCGGCGTCGAGTGGACCGATCCCCCGGAAGCCGTGCGTGGCGCGCTTCAATCGCATCCGAAGATGAAGTTTTTCTCCTCGGTGGAAGGCAAAGACCTCGCGATCTCCTGCCGAATCGTGACTCGCGGCGCTTGCCAACGCATCGCTCGCGCAGCCTTCGAATACGCCAAAACATTCGGGTATCGTTCGGTCACCGTCTGCGAAAAACCCAATGTGCTGCGAGAAACCTCGGGCATGATGGAATCGGTAGCGAAGGAAGTTTCCGCCGATTACCCAGGCATCGCCCTTTGGTCGACCAACATCGATGCGCAAATGATGTGGCTGACCAAAAACCCCGAAGACTATGGCGTCGTCGTCGCCACCAACCTGTTTGGCGACGTGATTTCGGATGCATTCGCCGGATTGGTGGGAGGTCTTGGCTTCGCGTGCAGCGCCAATACCGGAAAAGATTGCGCCGTCTTCGAACCTACCCATGGCTCCGCCCCTAAATACCAAGAGCTGAATCCGTCCATCGTCAATCCCATCGCCATGCATCTTTCGGCTTGCATGATGCTCGATCACATCGGAGAGCGCGGCATGGCGGATCGAATCCGCGGTGCTATCGGCGCCGTCATTCAAGAAGGCAAAGTGCGCACCTACGATATGATGCGACTTACTGGAGGTCCGAAAGTATTCGAAAAAGGCGCATGCACTACCCAGCAAATGACCGATGCCATCATCAAAAAACTCTGAGGTGACATCATGATTCGAGCAGAAGACATTCAACAACTGTTCGGAAGCCAACTCGCCCGTATCGAAAACACGAGCCTGCGCGAAAATGTGGTCAAAGCATGGGTCATCGGCTGCCAACGAGGCGGCTATGAAAACGTCGACCAACTGCTCGCCATGCCCTTCACCCTGCTCACCGATTGCCGAGGCGTTACGTTCGTCGAGCATACCATCGCCGTGACGGAAGGCTCCATCGGCCTGGCGAAAGCGCAGCATGAAGCCTACCGATCCATGCCTTATGTCATCGATATGGATCGACTCATCGCCGGAGCCCTGCTGCACGATGTCGGCAAACTCGTCGAGATCCAACAAGATGGTTCCGGCGGATTCGTCAAAAGCCGAAATGGCAAGTGCATGCGTCATCCCATCTCGGGGACGGTGATTGCCGCGGAAGCGGGGCTGCCCGACGAAGTGCTCAACATCATTGCCTGTCACGCCAAAGAGGGAGAAGGACGCCCCCAGGTGGTTGAAACGGTCCTCATCCATCTTGCGGACTTCGCAACCTTCGACCCGTTGGTGATGAAAGCCAAGGGAAGCCTCATCGAATAGTCGGCGGCCTTGTGTCTTCGCCCCTTCCAAAACCTTTTCTTGCAGCCTCCTACCACGGTCTCGTCGCGAGCCATTCCCTTCTCGGAGGGGAAGCTGGCGAAAGAAAACCTTGTCGGTAACAATTATTATCTAATAAAATCAATAGCTTGCAACGATTGTATCCTTGCTGGTCTCCGGCTGCCTCATCCTTGCTCGCGGATGATCCGCTCTGCCAAAACACGCGCGTTGCCATCGATATCCTCGGCAATGATTCGCATCAAATGCGCGCAGGCATCCAGGCTCGTCGTGGAGATCGAATGCTGAAAACCAACGTTTGGACACGATGCATAAGCCGGGTAGGTGCGGCAAACGTCGGGACGTTCTTGTTCGGCAGCGAAGGAGGCCACGAGAACGTCGTCGATGGTGACGCGGATCGTTGTGCCTGGAGCGTTGTCGAGGACCCATCCTTGCACAACGATGGGCGAGCCTTTGGCAAAAGAATGGACACTGCCACTTTTCGGCTGTTCACAGGCTCCGAACGGCGCGCGTTTGGATAAGACGGATTCGAGTTCGTACTTCACGGTATCGAAGGAACCGAGGGCGAGATACGACACCCCGCGAACGACAGCACCCGCATCGAGACCGAAGGCCAATCGGGCGCGGACGTTGTGGAAGTACGGTGCGGTGACGCCATTGCCGTGCCAGCCCTGGTACTGGCGCGTGCCCTGGTCCATGGCCAAGCCGACTCCATAATCGCGCAACGTATTTTGGAAGGATACCCAGGGGGCGGGAGAGTCGAAGTTTTCGAAAAAGAAACCATCGTTGGCAGGGTTGGCGATGGTGACGACTTGCCCGTCGGCCTTGAGCAACACTGGCAGGTCCGGGCCATTTTTCCCATGGGACACGTATAGCGTAGGCCATTCTTGACCCGTTACCGGATGGCTGATGGTTTCCTGGCTGGATACCTGCGTGGCGATTTCGACCACGTGCTCGGACAGGTAACGATAGTGCATTTGATAGGTTACATCGACAGGTCGTCCCGGTCCTCCGCAAGGGGTTTGGGTGCAATCCTTTCTATCCCAATCGGGATTCCACTGCAGAGGCTGAATCACAACCTGTAGCGCGTCACCGACTGCACCATGGGATAGAACGGGCGCCCCACGATTGCATTCATCCCCTCCTTGTACGGGATTCCATCCGAGAAAGGTAATGGAGTTGCCGCAGGACTCCGACGATGTCAGGCACGATGCGTTCCAGGCGCAAGGCTGGCGAATCCGCGTGGGGTCGTACAAGGCGATTTGTAATTCACGGCCCGTGTCGTTGGCATCGATCACATTCGAGGCAGGGTTGGCGCTCAATCCGAAAAACACCACGGTTCCTCCCCAATCGAGGCGGACTCCGATGCGCGTGAGCTGTCCGGGGCTACGCAGGAAAACGTCCTGGTGCCCTCCGCTCGACACGGTTTCGACGCCACCAAACCCCGCGCTCGCGGAACGCATCAAAAATGGATCGACGTCGGGTTCGGCAACAAGGCCTGGGCAGGAAGTGTCAGGGTCCACGTCGATGGGCTCGAGATTGTCCGTGAGGACATCATCGATAGAGTCGGAGTTGACGGGTTCCTCGATCCGATCTTGCGCGGTATCCGTGGGGATATCCGTGGTGATATCCGGCAAGGACTCTTGGGTTTGGTCTTCGAGGCCGGATTCCGCGATCGAGGCATCCGCGGCATCGGGCCAGGGCGCTTGGTTCGAATCATCATCCGTGGAGCAAGAGCATAAGGGGAGGCAAAGAAGCGGAAGAACAACGATTCTCATCTGGCAAAGATAAGACGAATGCGTGTGGGGCGCACCAGGGATGATAAGGGCAAGGATTTTGGGGGCCGGCCCTCGTCGCGTTACAGTGCTTGGGTGCGTTGGATTCATCTTGGAATTGGTTTGGGAACGCTGGCGATTGTCAGTGGACTTGCGTGGTTGGCGGTGGCGACACGAGGGTGTGGAAGAACGAAAAACGGGGTTGATTCGGAAAAGGAAGCATCGCAGTGGCCGGCCCCGGAGGCTTCGCTTCACGCCCCTATCATTCGCGCGGCGCGAGGAATGACAAAGATTCGGCTGTTTGTGGATCCAGGACATGGTGCCGAGGGCAACACCGGCAACCTATCGTGCTTTTGCGAAAAAGAGCAGGACTTCACGTTGGATCTTGCGAAGGATATGGGCACGTACTTGCAGCAAACAGGGCGCTTCGAGGTGATGCTAAGTCGTGGCGTTGGTGAAGTGGTGTCCTATCCGGATCGGGTTAGCGCCTCCGAACGTTGGAAAGCGCATGTTTTTCTTAGTCTGCACTCGGATGTGCGTGGGCGACACGAGTCATGGACATTGAATGACGGAAGGACATGCCCGCGAAGTGAGAGCGCACCAGGGTTTTCCGTGCTGTTTTCGGATGAAGGCGGTCTGGCAACCCAGCGCCATATCCTGGCGCAAAGCCTGGCGAAGCGAATGTCCCAAGCCGGGTTTCTTGCCTACCTAGGGGAACAATACTCGATGTACGAAGCCGATCCGCAAGTGCAAGGGGTCTTCGCAGACCGCCATCCTTTGGACAAAAGGATATTCGTACTTCGTCAGCCAAGCATGCCATCAATCCTCGTGGAAACCCATAACGCCTGGGACCCACGAGAAGTTCGCAGGTGGGACGAAAGACATACTCGAACGGTGTTTTTTCAAGTCGTGGAGGCTACGCTCATCGATTTCATGACGGCCCGCCCAGGGGAATTGTCGTCGGAGAAAGACAAGAAAGCGAGTTTGCCCGAGGCGGACGATGCCGGGGGTAGGTAGAAAAAATCACTTATAAGTTCGGTGGCTTACGGGATGACGGGGAAGTCGTAAGCGCACCTGAATCCCCCCGCTGTCGCGGGCTTTCCATTCCGCGGTTCCTTGATGCTCCAACATGACCTGGCGAATGACGGTGGTGCCCAAGCCCGTGCCGGATTCTTTGGTCGTGAAAAACGGATCGAGAATACGATGCTTCGCGTCGAAGGCAAACCCAGGGCCATCATCTTCCACGATGACCACCACCTCATCGTCGCACTCCTCGATTCGCAACCAGATATTGCCGTGTTCTTGTACCGCATCGATGGCGTTGGTCAGAGCGTTGACCACCGCTTGCGCCAATAGCGTTGGGTGATGAGGCACCTTCGGGGGGGGCAGCATCGCGTCCGCATGCAGAAGGATGTTCTTGTCTTGCGCGCGACAACGCACGATGAGCAACGCGGTTTTCAACGTGTTTGCCAGGTCCGATTCGAAGCTGGAAGCGCCATCGCGACGGGCAAATCGAAGAATTCGGGAGAGGTAATCGCGGATGAGCGCAATCGACGACAAGGAATCCTTGGAAGCTTCCACGAGCATGGGGATGTCTTCGGCCGAAGCGGAATTGCTGAGCAACTCATGGACGAGACTGGTGTTGGTAGCGATGGCGGATAGGGGATTAGCCACTTCATGGGCGACCGTGGCCACCAGCGTGCCGAGTAAAATCATCCGGTCGGCATGTCGAAGACGAATATCCGCATCTCGTTGCATTTTGGCGCGACGCTCGAGTTCGTTTCGCACCTCGACCAATCTATGGATCTGTTTGGGGATTCGGGCCACATCGAAGGGTTTGTGCAAGATGTCACATATGCCTTCGGCGAGGAAAGACGTGGGGAGGTGTTCTCCATTTCGTTCGCGTAAGACCATCACTTGCGCGTGGGGATCTCGTTCTCGAAGGCTACGCACGAGAACATCGCCTCCATCGATGGCAAGGCTGCCTCCTATCAACAGGATGTGGATCAGATGCGAACGAACCGTCTGCTGAGCTTCCTCGATGCATTGCGCAACATGCAGCCCGCCCACCCGTTTGACGAAGGGTGGGAGGACAAAAAGCACCTCAGAATCATTGTCGCAAAGCAGAATCGAAGGGCGTGATTGATCACCCGGTCAAACTGACGCTCAAGCAAACCGGTCTTTGAGCCGTTGCTGAGGGGTTTACGTGATAGCGCCATCTCGTCGGGTCGCCGCCACTGCCACATCATGGCGGCGAGATGATTCGCGTGCCCATCCGCCCCGTGTCGGCTCGCCCCCTCTTGCACGAACGGCATCTGCTCATCTGCGCTACGCTGGCGACGGATAGAGTGGTATGTACGGCCATTCCCGCCAAGGAAGTCCGCACATGACCACCACCGATTCTCTGTTCTCATACGCCCCCAGCG
>ERZ795031.147-NODE-147-length-92328-cov-9.659326_pt1 | contig 92328 bp, 61 predicted proteins | sample MGYA00375123_ERZ795031 | MGnify/ENA primary metagenome ERZ795031 (study PRJEB30166, sample SAMN05720159) | activated sludge metagenome | isolation source: anaerobic digester from wastewater treatment plant | place: USA | collected 2015-04-21 ...
ACTTGGACAGCGGGAAGTTCTGAAACCTCTTGGCAAATTGAGTACAAGACAGCGGTAGCTACCACTTGGACAACCCAAGTTGTTAATACTCCAACTTATACCATGACCGGCTTGCAACCTTCTACAGACTACGAGGTCAAGGTTAAATCATTGTGTGATGGTGGAGCGGAGAGTGATTATACTGATCCTATTACCTTTACAACAGACGCTATTCCTACATATACTATTACTGCAACAGCAGGTCCTCACGGAACGATCACTCCATCCGGTGATGTTACTGTTAATCAGGGTGCATCTCAAACCTTCACCTTTACTCCGGAAGCAGGCTATCTAATTGATGTTGTGTTAGTGGACAATGTGCCCCAAATACCTGTTCCTGAATCCTATACATTTGAGAATGTTCAAGCAAATCACGCCATTCATGTTGATTTCGCAGAAAGTATTACTGAGAATGAGTTATCACAATATGTAACACTCTATCCTAACCCAACCCAATCTCTCATTGACTTGAAGTTAGACAGAGATTACCTGGGCGCAACTGAGTGTCGTATCTACGATATGTACGGTAAATTAATGCGTATTTTACCTATCGAGGAGGATATCACAACGATTGATGTGAGCGATTTCACAGCAGGAGTTTACTTTGTACGCTTAATTACAGAACAAGGTCAGGTATCTGAACGCTTTGTAAAACAGTAGCTTTCGTAATTCATTCCGCCCTCCGCTTTCCGATTTCCGCCTTTTTCTTGTAGGGCGATGTGTTTCCGAGTGGGGTAAAAGGATATCTATAGCGTATTGGACGTTCTGCCCCCCTTTTATTTAAAATACCAAATAATAAATTAAAAAAAAAACTATACATTTGCACCTATGTAACATAACCCTCTTCGATATGAAAAAACAATTATTATTTTCCTTCGTAGCGTTATTATGCTTTGGCTTTGCCAATGCGCAAATGGTTCAAACATCTCATGGAACGGATACACAGTGTTTGACTCCTGATAGCTCTATAATTACTCCTATTCAATTACCTTATTTTAATGATTTTGAAGATTCTCTCACATATTCTGATTTTCACTTTTTAAACGGTACTCAAACAAATCAATGGGTTATATCTAATGCTCCCGAAGTAAACAATACGGAAAATGGAAATGCTGTGAGTTGGTACGTCGAGTATAAAAAAACAACCGAGGAGAATTGGACACAATTATCAGCTTCTATTAATCCTTATATTGTAGAAAATTTGGATCCTTCGACATCTTATCAGTTTAGGGTTCAATCATTTTGCGGATCTGAGGCAAGTCTCTACTCAGTGCCTGTAAGTATGACTACTTTATGTGATACCATCTCTCATACTGATTTGCCTTGGGAGAATGGTTTCGAATCGATTACTGTTGCAAATACTTTACCGGACTGTTGGGCAGCTACAAACTTTGGATTATGTGTAGGTACACAAATTGAAGATCATAGCTATTATAATAGGCGAGCACGTAATGGAACCAGGTCTGCTTATTTTATTCAGAATTGTAATGATTATCTTTTTACTCCTAAATTTGAATTACAAGGGGGGGTAAGCTATAACTTTTCTTTTTGGTATATCACTGATGGTTTTGATGGTTGGCAATCCTTACAAGCCGGTGTCTATTCCGATCAGAAACCGGATTCTTTGATTCAACAGTTAGCTGAAGTGACGAATATAAACAATACGACTTATCAAAGGTTAAAAGGAACTTTTACGCCCACAATTGATGGTATTTATTGTTTTGGAGTTTATTGCCATTCGATTAACTATCCACTTTATTTAACGATGGATGACTTTAAAGTTTCCGAATCATCCGCTTGTGCTGAACCTGTTAGTCTAACTGTAACTAATATCACATCTTCAAGTGCAGAGATCAATTTTATTCCGGCACAAGTAGAAGACACAATTTTTAAACTATATTGGAAAATCAGTGGAGATTCAATTTGGGAAGAAGTGTTGCTAAATGGTACAACTTCTTTTGAGTTGACAGACCTTTTATATGATACTACTTATCAGGTTCGTGTTTACACTGATTGTATGGATGGTACTTATTCTGATTATATTGACGAGGTTTTCTCTACTCTGTGTACCCAAATAGAAGATTTACCTTATATTGAAAGTTTTGATACTTGCGCAGAAGGGACCTTCCCAGATTGTTGGAATTATTTGGCGACAACTTTTAGTTGGCTTCCATATTGTTCTTCTTTATACAGTATTTCACCCCCTAATTCTCTCTACCTGGGATATTACTTTTTTGTATGTGGTAATAATATTTTGGTTGCGCCTAAGATTCATGATTCTTTTGAACTCTCAGAGTTACAAGTCTCTTTCTATATTCGTAGTACAGATAGTATCTATGTTCACAATGTCCACTTTGGAGTAATGGAAGATCCGACTGTACCGAGCTCATTCACTCCTATGCAAACCTTTGCTATTACTGACGAATTCCAACAATATACTGCATATTTGTATGATTACACAGGTACAGCTAAGTATCTGGCCTTTCAATTTGAATACTATCCAATGATAGATTTCTATTTTGATGATTTTGTTGTGGATTATTTACCTGAATGTCAGCCTATTACGGATCTTACAGTTACCAACATAGGAGCAGCTTCAGCAATGGTTTCCTGGACTCCCCATGGAACACCCGATTCTTATACTGTTGAACTTGTACCTATAGGTAGTCATTTAGGAGTCCAGTACAATACAACTAATAATTATTATGTTTTGACAGGCTTAACTGAGATAACCGATTATATCGTTAAAGTTACTCCGATTTGTTCCGGTGATGAAGGAGTTTCACTTTCTACAACGTTTGCTACAATTTGCCCTTCCGGGGGAGAAATGCTAATAGGAACACCGGAAGCAACAACGAGTACATACGGAGGAGTTTTACCCATTAGTCCTTCGTTAAGCTATTCATATACACAGCAGATTTTTGATGCGGTTGAATTGTCAAGTTTAAATGATATGATATATGGAATTGGATTCCAATACTTTTTTGGAACTAATCTTACTAAAGATGTGGAGATATATTTAGGGCATACCGCTCAAACAAATTTTTCATCGCCTTCTGATTATGTACCCGATACTCATTTCGTTAAGGTTTTTGATGGAATTGTTGTCTATACCAATACCGAAGAAAATAACTGGGTTACTATTGATTTTACTACTCCTTTTGCTTATAATCCAGATAGTAATTTAGTGGTAACCGTAGTTGATCGAGAGGGGATGTACACCTATTCTTCTTCCTCTTCTGATCCCAAATTTAGAACTCATGCAACAAATGATAATAAGACGATCTATTATCATCGAAATACTAGTCCATATAGTTTGACCCCTTCAGGTGGTACTGCAGAGGCAGTAGCCTATCGTAATAATGTTAAGTTTTTGACTTCTTGTGACGAACTTTCCTGCTATTCTTCAGATCTCATTGTGGCTCCTATTGAAGCCAATAGTGTAGTGTATCGAATTATTCCTGTTGCTTCTGAAACTTCTTGGGAGGTAGAGTATAAACGCAGTGAAGCAACCACTTGGATATCTTTGGGAACAGTCAATACAACAACAAATACTATTTTCAACTTAGTTTCTAATACTCAGTATGACCTCAGAGTACGCTCTGTTTGTGGATCTATTGATGTGAGTACGTGGAGGGAAGTTAGCTTTACTACTAAAGTAGCAACTCCGGCTTCTATACCTTATTTCTGTGATTTTGAAGATCCTGTTGAAAATCTTAGCTGGGATTTTAAAAATAGCGCTCAGGTTAATAAATGGTATATCGGTGATGCTTCAAATAATTCCAATGTAAATAATACACTAGGAGGCGCCAATGCTCTATATATTTCTAATGATGGTGGTGATTCCTGGGCTTATACTGCGGGGACGGGGAATAATTCTATATCGTATGCATTTAGAGATTTTGCGATTCCCCAAGGTGTGACGGAATTACGTTTAACTATTGACTGGATTGCCAATGGTGCCGGAGAAGCAGATATGCTTAGCTTGTACTGGGTGTCACCCGATGCCGATATTCATGCCGGTATGATGCCTTCGGGAACCTTAAGTGAGGATTCCGCCCTGGTTACTACTTACGGAGCTCAGGTTAATGATACTCGCCTTTATGGTGTGACAGATTGGCAAGAGAGTACTACTTTTTCAATAAAGAATACACAGTTTCCTAATTTTGCAGGTAAAACATGGAGACTTTATTTCTTATGGAGGAATGATGTTTCCTCTGTAATTGGTCAACAACCTCCTGCGGTAGTTGATAATATTACTTTGGAAGCAGTTTCTTGTTCTTCTCCTTCTCAAATGCACGCTACGACAGCAACTCAAACTTCAGTTACTTTAAACTGGGCTGAAACGGGTAATGCTACAAGTTGGAATGTAGAGTACAGAAAAAGTATTGAGTCCACCTGGAATATCGTACAAACATCTTCAAAACCATTTGTAGTTAACGGTTTAGATCACTCGTCTACTTACGTGTTTCGTGTTCAGGCAAATTGTGGAGATGAGTCGAGTGGATATTCCACTACTGTGATAAAGAATACACTCTGTTCGCCTGTTACTGATCTTCCTTGGGAAGATGGATTTGAATCTATAACAACTGCCGGAGCGTTTCCTCCGTGTTGGCTTGCCACTGGAAATACAGCAACATTGACAACTCAAATTGCAAATTGCGGATCTTCCAATAGAAGAGCAAGAACCGGAACAAGATCTGCTTACTTTACGTCTGGTGCTAATAACAGACTTTATACTCCGGGTATTCAATTACAAGGGGGAGTGAGTTATAACTTCTCTTTTTGGTATGTGACTGACGGACATATGGGTTGGAATACATTACAAAGTGGAGTTTATTCCTCTCAATCTTCAACTACACCCATCCAAGTGATAGCAACAATGAGTTATCTTACGAATATAAATTACGCCATGATGAGTGGTACTTTTGTTCCCGCAGCTGATGGAGTTTATTACTTTGGTGTTTATTGTCAATTGGGTTTTACAGAGTATTTATCAGTTGATGATTTTGTGGTATATGGTAATTTTGGATGTGTAAGTCCTTCAGGTTTAGAGGTTTCCAATGTAACCCATCATACTGTTGATTTAGAATGGATAGAAGAGGGAGATGCTACAGCGTGGGAGATAGAGTATGGTCCCTCCGGATTTACCACGGGTACCATAGTACAAGCTTCCACTAATTCCTTTACATTGACAGGTCTCAATTATTCCACTGCCTACCAGGCTCGAGTTAGGTCAGTTTGTAATAATGATAGCAATAGTGTGTGGTCCCCCAGAGTGAATTTCACTACCTCTTGTTTGCCCTTCGGGTTACCCTACTTAGAGGATTTTTCGATTTCACCTTTTCAGTGTTGGACACAAACCTTTTCAGGAGAGATTTCATCACAGAGATGGTTCTATTCGAACAGTACTCATGCCGGAGGAACTGCCGGAGAGATGAAGGCCGTGTGGATACATGGAGTTGGAGTAACACGTTTGATTTCCCCATTAATTCAGTTTGAAAACGTAGCTGAAGCTGAACTCTCATTCAAACATCGCTATGATAACTACGGTTCAGGAGTGTCGATAAAGATACAGTGTAGTCCGGACTTACAAACTTGGACTGATCTTCCATTTTCTCACGCAGGGAGCTCAATTCCTGCTACAACACAAACTCTTCAGTTCGCTCCTTTGGCTGATTTACTTCACTTTGCGTGGGTCATTGATGGAAATCATTTTGATATGAATACTTGGTATGTTGATGATGTTTCCATCACTGCAACACAGGTTTGCGCGCCACCAACCGACTTACAAGTGAATAATATAACAGATCAGTCTGCAGTGGCCACCTGGACAGCCGGAGGTTCTGAAGCTTCATGGCAAGTAGACTACAAGTTAGTATCTGCAGCAAACTGGACAACCGGTATAGCTACTACCACTTTATATACGATGACCGGGTTGCAAAGTAATGCGCAGTATCATGTTAGGGTAAAAGCGATCTGTACGGTAGGAGAGAGTTCCTTTACTGAACCTGCTATCTTTACGACCGCCGGTAGTACTACTTACACTATCACTGCTTCAGCAGGTCCTAACGGAACAATTACCCCATCCGGAGCAGTTACTGTGAATCAGGGAGAATCTCAAATTTTTACCTTCACTCCGGAAGAAGGCTATAGAATTGATGTTGTGTTGGTAGATGATGTGCCCCAAATACCGGTTCCTGAATCCTATATGTTTGAGGATATTCAAGCAGATCACACCATTCATGTTGATTTTGCAGAAGGTGTTAATGAGAATGAGTTGTCAAAACATGTTGCACTTTATCCTAATCCTACTCAATATCTCATTGATTTGAAGATAGATAAGGATTATCTGGGAGCAACCGAGTGTCGTATCTACAATATGTACGGTAAGTTATTGCGAGTTTTCCCTGTTGAAGATGAGATCACAACGATTGATGTAAGTAGCTTTGCAGCAGGTATTTACTTTGTGCGCTTAACAACCGAACAAGGTCAGGTCTCAAAGCGCTTTGTAAAACAATAAGATTATCAGATATCTACTTCCAAACCATCGTAAGCCATAAATATATTGTCGGGGAGTGTGGGTGCAATGTCAGCATATTGACCCATCTCATGGCTTATATGAGTTAAATAGGCTCGTTTTGGATTGATTTCCTTAATAACTTGTATGGCTTGAGCAAGGTTAAAGTGGGAATAGTGCTCTTTGTGTCTCAATGCGTTGATCACCAAAAGGTCTAAATTTTGTAATTTGCTGATCTCGGAAGGGGCAATAAAACTGGCATCCGTAATATAGGCCATATTGTTGATTTTGTAGCCTAAAATAGGTAAGGTGAGATGTTGTATGGCAATCGGTTCAATGAGCAGATCTCCAATTGTAAATGCCTCATCTTTAATCATATTTAATTGAAATTCAGGACTACCGGGATATTTATTTTTCTTAAAAGCGTAGTCGTAATCTTTGCGAATCACATTCAAAACTCGCTGTAATCCGTAAATTTGCATTACCTTACGGGTCATAAAGTTCAACGGTCTGACATCATCTAATCCGGCGGTATGATCCTTATGTTCATGTGTCATAAGGATGGCATCAACTTGAGTGATTTTATTATTCAATAGCTGCTGTCTCAAATCAGGTCCGGCATCAATCAGGATATTCTGAGAGTCAACAGTAATGAGTGCAGAACTTCTTAAACGAATATCACGAGGATCTAGAGAATTGCATACCTTACAAGGACAACCAATTACGGGAACCCCTTGTGATGTGCCGGTACCTAAAAAAGTGATTTTCATGCTGAACATTATAATTTGCGAAGGTACGATTTTTTACTATTATAGTACCCGATTATGTAGTGAAATTTGATTTTTAACTAAAATTTTAAAGAATATCCTTTTATGGAGTGGGTTGAATAATTACCCGTTGATCTCTTTGTCCCGATATTTTTTTACCTAACTGTGTCAGTTGCTGAATTTGTGCAATAAAGGCATCTCTTAATAAAATATCGGTATAGATTATGTTCTCAAACCGGATATCTTTAAAAAATCCATCCCCACCGGTTGCTAAGAAATCGATGGTAATAACTTTATATATCTTATCTTCTAGAATTTTCTCTCCTTGAATGGTTACCTGTGTTATTCTCCCATTGCGATAGATCGTTTGGGCTTGAGAAAAGGCAGCATGATCCTTCTCAGTGAATCTGTTGAAAAACTCGATGAGCTGCTCCCCCCTAATATCGATAATGACAACTTTATTATCAAAAGGAGTCACTTTGTAAATATCTTCAATTGTTATCGGACCCGCCAAAAGGGAACTTCTAATGCCGCCAAAGTTGAGAACAGAAAGATTGGCACGGGTTCCGGGGTGGGTCTTTGCAAGATATTGGTTTCCGAAATCAAATAAAATATCGGTTAAAAAGTTCGAAAGAGGACTTTGAGGCTTAAAAGATCTCATCTCTTGATCCGCTTCTCCAATCACTGTGCTCAATTCTTTGTTCATCCGCTCCCTGAGTTGCTCAATGTAGTTCTGGACTGTCAAATCCACCGTATTGTAGGTGCTGTCAAGCAAAATGGATTGATACTCATACTGAAATCGAATAGTTTCACTTTCCGTTTGAGCATGAGTATATGGAATAGTTGCAATCCAAAAGAGGGCAATATAAAGTAGTGTTCTAAAGGTTCTTTTCATCGGATTTTGTTTTGAAGTATAAATTCAAGAATCTCTACTGCATTGGTAGCCGCACCTTTACGGAGATTGTCAGCTACTATCCACATATTGAGCGAGTTAGGTTGAGAATGATCACGTCTGATTCTGCCAACAAATACATCATCTTTCCCTTCCGCATAGAGAGGCATAGGATAAAGAGAATTACCCGGATCATCGAGAATGGTTATTCCACTGATTTGAGATAACAAGGAATGAATTTCCGCAATGGTATAATCGTTATAAAATTCAACATTAACCGCCTCTGAATGTCCTCCTTTTACGGGAACTCTGACTACCGTAGCGGTCAATTGAATGGTAGTATCATTCAATATCTTCTGGGTCTCATTAACCAATTTCATCTCTTCACTCGTGTATCCTTCCTGATCAAAATCGCCGCCATGAGGGATGAGGTTCAGGTCGATAGGATGGGGATATACTTTAGCGACAGGTTTTCCGGCCCTTTCACCATCCAGCTGCGCTATTCCGGCAGTTCCGGTTCCGGTTACCGACTGGTAAGTGGAAACAACAACTCTTTTAATCCGGTATTTTTGATGCAGAGGAGCCAATGCCATCACAAGTTGGATCGTGGAACAGTTTGGATTGGCGATAATCAAATCTGTTTTTTTGATCTGTTTACCATTGATCTGAGGAACAATAAGCGGAATCTTTGGATCCATCCTCCAGGCAGAAGAATTGTCGATGACTACAGTTCCTTGAATAGCAAAAAGGGGAGCATATTGTAAAGAAACAGAACCTCCGGCAGAAAAAATGGCAAAATCAGGTTTGCGAGAAATCGCCTCTTCAATGGAACAGACACTATACTCTTTTCCACCAAAATGGATTAATTTACCAATAGATTTTGAAGAAGCAGCCGGAATGAGTTCAAATGAGCCAAAACCTCTCTCTTCCAGTACTTGAATCATTTTTTGTCCTACCAATCCGGTAGCACCTACTAATGCAATTGTTTTCATTGAGTAAAAAATTCAGTTTGTATTGGCAAAAATACAATAAACAAATGAAAATCATAGTTTATAAAAAATAATAAATGAAACATTTTTCATTTATTGATACTTATTAAGAGTAAAAATCAAGAACTCTACACATGGATACAAAGAGTAAAGCAGAATCCATCTTTTCAAAAAAAAGATTTTTTCTATCCCTACTTATTTTAATGAGTTTCAATTTAGCAGCTCAAAGAGGAACCATCTCCGGCACCGTAATGGATGAAATAGAAAAGCAGAAATTAGTTTATGTAAGTGCTTTCCTTTTTGACGCAAAAGATAGTTCTTTTGTAAAAGCTGAACTGACGGATGGGAGTGGTTATTTTAAATTTGATTTACTTTATGATGGACAGTACTATGTACAATTGTATTATTCAATGTATGAAAAATGGTATTCCGATACGCTGACTTTAAATAGCCGGCAAAGGAACCATGATTTAGGAGTTATCTACATTAAGCCACAGACAAATCTTTTGGAGGGGTATGAGATTGTATACATGAAACCGTTGTACGAGGAGAAACCCGGAAAGTTAATTATGAATGTAGAGTCGCACCCTACAGCAGCCGGAGATAACCTGTTTGAATTATTGAGAAAAACACCCTCAGTTACTATTGATAATGATGAAAATATTTTAGTCAATGGTAAAAAAGGGGTTAACTTGTTGATTAATAACCGTCCCTCGCAACTTTCAGGAGAGGAGTTGATCAATTACCTTAAAATGACGCCTGCCGACATGGTCGAAAAAATTGAAATAATTAATTCCCCCTCAGCAAAATATGATGCCGATGGAAGTGCAGGTATGATCAATATTCAGATTAAAAGAGATGATCGATTGGGGTTTAATGGAAGTGTTAGAAATAGTGTATCTGTAAGTAAAAATCTCTATTCAAGTCATGGGGTTTCTTTGAATTTTAGAGCAGGAAAATGGATTATCTCAACCAATTATAATTTTGGGTTGAGGCAATTTAAAAATGGATCAAGAAGTAAAACAGGGTATATTGATGCTGAAGGAAACAGGATTTCAATAGCTCAAAATGATCTAGAAGAGGAGTTCTGGAACTCTATATCCAAAGGAAATTCACATTATTATAGCCTGTATACTGAGTATCAGATGAATCGTAAAAACTCTTTTGGGATTCAATATTATGGAGGATTTAACAAGGGGTATTCGGAATCGGCTAACTACACCCGTTTTTATGTCAATGAGAGTGTGGATTCTTCAATGAGTAGAGTAAGTGAAGGATTAAGCAGAGGTCTTAGGAGTTTTCTGTCTCTCTTTTATCGTCATGATTTTGACACCACTCAATCACACTATTTAGAGCTTAACTTTGATTATTCACAGAATAGTAGTGAAGGTGAATACTTGACACTTTTTGATTACTATTATTGGGATTTTGATGACCCTTATTCCCATTTTTCTCGTAAATCTTATCGTTATCCTAACCTGTCCAATAGTTATGTCTTGGAAGCTTATTATGAAAGAAATGAAGAAGAGTATAATTTTGAAGCAGGAATAAAGAATTCACTGAACCAAAACGATTCCAAAAGAATGAACTATATCAACGATGACCTGATTGAGAGTATGACAGACCACTTCATTTATTTTGAAAATATTACGGCAGGTTATTTTTCTATTAGTACCCAACTGGATAAATTGACCCATTTTAGGGCAGGTATTCGTGGTGAACTTTCATATATTGGGGGGGAGCAAGTAACAACCTCGCTATATCATAATAACTTCTACTTCGATCTGTTTCCCACTGCGCAATTTAACTTTACACTGCCTAAAAAGAATCGCGTAAATATAAGCTATCACTCCAGGATCTCCCGTCCACGATACCCCGATTTGAATCCTTTTGTTGATGTATCGGAACAACTGAATATTTCTACAGGAAATCCTTATCTCAAACCGGAATATTCACATAACTTTTCATTGGGATATTCGTGGAATTATATGTTGTTTTTTAGTGTTGGATACTACTATACCATGAATGCCATTAATTACGCCCGTGATTTGGATTCTCGAACCGGGATTACAACCCGATATCCTCAGAATATTGGAAAAAGAGAAGGGATAAACGGCAATGTTTCATTCAATATACCGCTTAGAAAATGGTGGAATCTGAATTTATATACTTATTCTTCTTATGGAAAGAGTGTTTTTACTTATCAAAATAAGATAGAAACCCGTAATGTTTACCACACGGGACTCTTCTTTTCTCAGAACTTTACGTTTTTGAAAAACTATACATTTGAAATGAGTGGCTACTATTCACTGCCATCACAAGGGGAGTGGGGAAAGAGCAAAAGCACATTATCACTCAATGCAGGATTAAGAGCAAGATTGTTGGACAAAAAATTAACCATAGGAATCTCCGTGGGGAATATATTGAATAATGGGAGCTATTCCTGGAATTATCAATATCCGGATAAATCTACATCTGAAGGATTTTCAATTTGGAATACCAGATCATATTCTTTAAGGATATCCTATAATTTTGGGAAACATTTTGAGATTAGAAATAAAAAATTGAGATCAGGCTCTGACGGCGACTCCGGGCAACCGGCACCACCCTCTATTTAGTGAATCTTATTTTTAGAGGGGTATAGTTTTATTTTAAATTTGTTAATAAAAGTTAATAAATGCGTAAATTCATCCCAAATTCTTCCAAAAATCGATATAATTTAATGGCAAAATATACGAAATTAAGTTTTTTTAACTATTTTTAATCTGAATTTGCAAAAAAACTCTCCTTTATGATAATTTTCCATTTTTTTAAAATATAAATATAATCAACTCAATATCAATAGAATATAAGTATAAAATGAAAATATTCAAACTGTAAAAAATAAATATTTTAAGTTTTTTTAACATTTTTCTCTAATTTATTTGGTTATTTCAAAATTTCATCCTATCTTTGCATTATAAAAATCATTCATTATGAAAAAGCAAATTTTTATCACACTGATTTTAATTGGAATTACTATTTTTTCAATTAATGCACAGGCACAATCCACCGATAAGGGGAGGTTGTCTATTATTAATGAGTATGGACCTTATTTTGGTAGAAATACCATCGGCTTTACCGCTGTTTTTGTTGCAGGTTATTCAACACCTTCAGACAAAGATATGTTTGGTTTAGGGGTTGGTTATGATGTTGGAGTTGAACTCACCGACGGGATTCCACTATTTGTGAATTATCGTCACTCTTTTCATCCGGATCGAGCAGTTTCTCCTATAGTGAATATGGCTGCAGGTGTTCGATTAAATTTATCTGACCCTGTTAATTATTCCGGAATATATGCAACTATGGCATCGGGATTTCAAGTAGGTATGTTTTCTTTAACAGGTGGTCTCTTTTTGAAATCGCTTGGAACTACAGAATTATTCCCGGGATTAGAAGTTAAATGTGGATTTAGATTATAAATTTTTAAAATTATTACGTCATGAAAAAGATCATTATTTTAAGTATAAGTCTCTTTTTTCTAACCATACATGGTTTGAATGCACAGAAAGATCTATCTCCAAGTTATGTTTACCGCTTTTTTAATGAGTATGGCTTTTTTACAGGTTCAACCTGGGAAAATTCAGAGTATGGTATTATAAATGAAGGGGAATTTGGCATTACAGGTATATTTGTAAACGGAGTGCAAATTGGTAAAACTCATTTTTTGGGATTAGGTTTGGGTTACGAAGGTGGAGTTACAATTGGACAAGGGATTCCAATATTCCTTAATTACCGCTATTTCTTTGACAAAGGATATAAAGTAAAACCTTATATGCATCTGTCTATGGGTACTCGTTATGCATTTTGGGATGAAGAACGTTATTATGAAGAAGTAAATGAATTTGGTTATGATGTTTATATCAGTGATCCGATTGCACGGAGTGGGATGGGAATCTATTCTTCTTTAGGAGTTGGTTTTACCGCTCATGCATTCTCTTTTTCAACCTCAATTTTTTATCGTTCAAGACCCGGAGAAAATTTAAAAGGTATTAAAAGTTTTACCGGTGTTGAAGTAAAAGCAGGTTTTACTTTGTAATTTCTTCTTTCTTCTTTTTTGGAAATAAAAAAAAAGGGGGGCAGCGTAGATGTCCCCTTTTTGGTATTATAATTTCCCCACTCTCCATACCATACCTTTTTGAATATGAGTGATCAATTATGAACCTAAAAAAGTCGAAAGTCGAAAGTCGGAAGGCGAAAGTTTTTGACATCAATTTTCTCGTAATTCGTAATTCGTAATTCATAATTCGTAATTGGATTAAATCCGAAATCCGAAATCATTTTTTTTATTACCTTTGCATCCGTTTAAAAATACCAAAATAATGACAGAATCACCCATCTTTACCCCTTGCCAAATCGGTCCTGTAACACTACGTAATCGCACTATTAGAGCTTCGGCTTTTGAAAATATGTGTGTCAATAATGAACCTTCCCAAGAGTTGTTCGATTATCACCTTTCGGTTGCAAAAGGTGGAATCGGAATGACTAACATTGCATATGCAGCAGTCAACAAAAGCGGTTTGTCTTTCAATGGACAGTTATGGATGCGGGAAGAGATTGTTCCGGCATTAAAAGAATTAACTGATGCGATACATGCTGAGGGCGCGAAAGCATCGATTCAGCTGGGGCATTGCGGCAATATGACCCATTATTCTACTTGCAGACAAATTCCGGTGGGCGCATCAACAGGCTTTAATTTATACTCTCCCACCATTGTACGTGCATTGAAAGAAGAAGAGATTGAGCAGTTTGCCAAGGATTTTGGACATGCGGTTACTCTGTCTCGAAAAGCCGGCTTTGACGGTGTGGAAATTCATGCAGGACACGGCTACCTGATCAGTCAATTTCTTTCTCCCTATACCAACAAACGAAAAGATAAATATGGCGGGAGTTTGGAAAATAGAATGCGATTTATGCGCATGGTGATGAAAGAAGTTATGGAAGCGGCAGGTGATGATATAGCGGTCATGGTTAAAGTGAATATGTATGACGGGTTCAAATCCGGTATGCAAATTGACGAGTGTATCGAGGTTGCGAAAGAATTGGAACGATTGGGAGCTCATGCTTTAGTGCTCAGCGCCGGGTTTGTGAGCAAAGCACCTATGGCGGTAATGCGTGGAGCAATGCCCCTCAAAACATTAGCACACTACATGAGTTGGGCTAAGTTTTGGTGGCTGCGTCTGGGCTTGAAATTAGTCGGTAAATGGATGATTCCGTCACTCCCTTTTGAAGAAGCGTTCTTTCTTGAAGATGCCAAAAAATTCAGAAAAGAACTCTCCCTGCCATTAATATATGTGGGAGGGTTGATAGATAAAAAGAAAATTGAAGAGGTGTTGGGAGAAGGCTTCGTAGCAGTGCAAATGGCTCGCGCTCTGATTAACGATCCGGCCTTTGTCAATAAAATGAAAGCCGGCGAAGACAGAAACGGTTGTAAACACTCAAACTATTGCATCGGAAGAATGTACACGCTGGATATGAAATGCCACTGTCACGTTGACAATCTACCTAAAAAACTACAAATTGAAATAGAAAAACTCGAAGGCGAAAGTTAATTACGAATCCCAAAAAAGTCGAAAGTCGAAAGTCGGAAGGCGAAAGTTTTTATATTGGGCTACTCGGGGCGCGACTACTATTTGTGTAACTTGCTACTCGGTTCGTAACTCGAAGTCGCACCCCGAGTGAGACAGGATTGATTTCATTGATCGCAAAAATTCTAAATTCTAAACTCTAAATTTACAATCATGTCATCCCTTCGGGGTTTACAGGGCTCTTGGGTTCAACATTTTGCTACAATCATGTCACCCCTACGGGGTTCACCTAGCAGAACGAGATGATGTTGCAAATTAATTCTACCTTCTACCTTCTTCCTTCTACCATGTAAAATCGTAATTCGTAATTGGATTCCGCCTTCCGCCCTCCGCCTTCCGCCTTCCGCCTTTTTTTGATTTGTGATCCGAAATTAAAAATCTGTCTGATTTAACAGCTCCACAAAACGCCTCTCAAAAACCCTCTTCACCTCGCTCATGGCGACCTCTTTTTGTAGCTCTTTTTGGATGGAGGTAACCCCTTTGTCGACAAATCCGCAAGGATTGATATGGTTGAAGTAGGAGAGGTCCGTGTTGACATTCAGGGCGTACCCGTGCATGGTCACATAACGGGATGCTTTAACGCCGATAGCGCAGATTTTACGGGCCTGTGGCGTGCCGACATCCAGCCAAACTCCGGTGGCACCCTCCAAACGGGTTCCCACGATGTCATACTCGGCAATGGTCTGAATAATGCTCTCTTCAATCAGGTGAACGTAATCTTTTAATCCTAAATGATAATTTTCCAGATCCAGAATAGGGTAGCCCACCAGCTGTCCCGGACCGTGATATGTGATATCGCCACCTCGATTGGTTTTGAAAAAGGTAGCATTGATAGAGTCTAAGAATGCCTGGTTGACGAGCAAGTTGTTCTCAGCACCACTTTTGCCCAAAGTATAAACATGCGGATGTTCACACAGAATCACCTTTTGAAGAGCCTCTGTAGATTGACCTAACTTTTTGGTTTCCAATATTTTATTAAAGATCTCTTCTTGTTGATGCCATGCTTGGGCATATTCGATCGTTCCCCAATCAATAAAATCCGGATTATGCATGATTCTGTTTCTTTTGTTCCTCGATTTTCTTCAAAAATGATCTCTCAGCCATGTAGGAAGATCTTACCAAAGGAGCGCTCTCTACACTTGAAAATCCCAATTCCAGCGCGATCTGTTTGTACTTTTCAAACTGTTCGGGAGTGATATAATCAACCACTTCAATATTCTCTTTGGTGGGCTGTAAATATTGTCCGATAGTAACCATTTGACAACCTATGGCAGCCACCTCTTTCAAGAGTTCGATCACTTCCTCTTCCGTTTCACCCAATCCGACCATAATCCCGGTTTTTGATATTTTTCCGGCATCAATAATGTGTTGGAGGGTTTCCATACTTTTACGATAAGTCGCTTTACTGCGCACTTCAGGGGTCAATCTGGCAACGGTTTCCAGGTTGTGTGCAATAATATCGGGACCACCCTCACAAACGATATCCACCAAAGTGCGGTCATAATCGGGAATCAGCAGTTCGATAATGATATCCGGATTGAGCTCTCTCACCTTTTGGACACACGCTTTCCAATGTCCCGCTCCTTTGTCGGGCAGGTCGTCACGGTCAACAGAGGTAATCACGCAATGTTTGAGTTGCATCAGTTGGATGCTTTTTGCCAACTTTTCCGGTTCTTCCGGATCGAGAGGGAGGGGTTTTCCGCTTTTGGTGGCACAGAATTTACAAGTCCGGGTACAAATATCACCCATGATCATAAATGTGGCTGTTCCCAAGCTCCAGCACTCAGCCTTATTGGGGCATTTCCCACTACTACAGATGGTGTGCAGATGGTGTTCTTCAATCATCTTTTTGACAAAAGCGTAATGTTCACCGCTCACCATAGTCGTTTTAAGCCAATCCGGTTTTCTTCTGATTTTCATTCTATTCTTTTTTCTTTTTTTGTTCAATAATATATTCGCTCATCAACTGATAGATCTTTTTGAGTTGTTCCTCATCCAGTTGAGCGACATGTTTTTGCATAATGGAGTGATCCTCCCTTTGTGCGGGTCCCGTTTGCGCATCTGCAGGACACATCACTTTAATTTTTGCAACGGTCTGATCTATTAAGGGATACAGAATCTCAAAGGGGATTCCTGATCCCCCCAATATTTTTTTTGCCATATTAAAAAGGGCATTAGAAAAATTGGAAGCAAAAACAGCAGCCAAGTGCAATTGTTGTCTCTGTTCACTATTCATCGGATAGACGGCATCCGAAACGGTATGCGCCAGAGAGAGTAACTGTTGAGTCGTATGCTCGTTGTTTCCTTCAATACAGAGCGGCACTTCAGGGAAATTTTGTTGTTCTAAAAGGGCTTTAGAGATGGTTTGAAAAGGGTAGAAGACTCCATAATTTTGCGTATGGGGAGCCAAAATCTCTTGCGGAAGAGAACCGGAAGTATGAGCCGCCATGGGCATTCTGAAAGGGACTTTTTGCAGCACCTCTTCATAAAAATCATCCTTAACCGCAAAAATATAGAGATCGGCATTCGAAGCTAAGCGGGATAAATCCCGTGCCGGTACAGATTCTATAACAGTTTGTGGTGCCAATTTTTGAGTCAAAATGTGGTATAACCAGTAACCCACATTTCCACTCCCGATAATGGCAATTTTTAAAAACATATTGATATTACTTCAAAAGATTGAATGCAATGGCATCTTTCATATCACTAAAGTAGTGAAAATTAACACCTTGGATAAAATCTTCTTTGATTTCTTTGATATCTTTTTTATTTTCGGTAGAGAGGACAATATCATTGATGCCGGCTCTTTTGGCAGCCAGAATCTTCTCTTTGATTCCGCCCACAGGCAGCAGCTTACCACGGAGCGTGATTTCACCGGTCATCGCCACTTTCTCTCTGATCAACCTTTGGGTATAGGATGAAATGATGGAGGTCAAAATCGTAATTCCGGCAGAAGGACCATCTTTGGGCGTGGCGCCTTCAGGTACGTGAATATGCACTTTGGTCTTTTCAAAGATCTTCGGATCGAGGTTATAATCAGCTGCATGCGCTTTGAGATACTCAAAAGCGATGGTTGCAGATTCTTTCATTACATCACCCAGATTTCCGGTCAGCGTAATTTCCCCTTTACCGGGATTTACAACCGATTCCACAAAAAGAATCTCTCCACCTACAGCTGTCCATGCCAAACCGGTAGCTACTCCGGGGATTTGTGCATCCAAAGAGCGCTCTTTTTGGAAAATAGGAGCTCCCAATGCATCTTCGATATCTTTTAACTTGATTACTTTGGATTTCAATTTCCCTTCTTGTACGTAACAAGCAGCTTTTTTTCGGATAATTTTAGCAATTAACTTTTCTAAATTACGTACTCCCGATTCTCTGGTATAATCAGAAACTATTTTCTCAATGATCTCATCTGAAAATTCAAGTTTCTTTTTCTCCATTCCATTCTCTATGAGTTGCTTAGGAATCAAGTGTCTTTTCGCAATCTCAATCTTCTCTTCCATCAGATAACCCGCAATATCGATGATCTCCATTCTGTCCAGCAATGCCGGATGGATATTTCCCAGATTATTGGCTGTAGCGATAAAGAGCACTCTGGAAAGGTCAAAAGTGGTTTCCAGATAATTGTCGTAGAAAGCGGTATTTTGCTCAGGGTCAAGTACTTCGAGAAGAGCAGCTGAAGGGTCTCCTTGTACATTCATTCCCAAAATCTTGTCGATCTCATCCAATACGAACACCGGATTAGCTTGTCCCGCTTTTCGCATACTTTGGATAATTCTTCCTGGCATCGCACCGATATAGGTTTTGCGGTGTCCCCGAATTTCAGACTCATCTCTCAATCCTCCCAATGACATGCGGATATATTTTCTACCCACGGCATCAGCAATGGACTTACCCAATGAGGTTTTACCCACTCCCGGAGGACCTGCCAGACAGAGAATAGGAGATTTCATGTCTCCTTTTAACCTAAGTACGGCCAAATACTCAATAATTCTCTCTTTTACTTTATCCAATCCGTAGTGATCCCGATTGAGTATCTCTTCCGATTCTTGTAAGTCAAAATTGTCAGATACATACTCATTCCATGGCAGATCTACCAACAATTCCAGGTAGTTAAGCTGGATAGAGTAGTCGGGCGCCATAGGATTGGTTCGCTGTAACTTCTTGAGTTCTTTTTCAAACAGTTCACCCGTTTCTTTATCCCATTTTTTCTTACTTGCCTTTTGTGTCAATTCTTCAACATCCTTGTCGGCAGGTGAGCCACCCAACTCTTGTTGAATCGCTTTCATCTGTTGATTAAGGAAGTACTCTTTCTGTTGTTTATCAATCTCCTCTTTGGATCTATTTTGGATCTGATGTTTGAGTTCTTGCAGTTGAAGGTCCTTGTTGAGAAACTTTAAAACTACTTTTCCTCTTTCAACAATATCTTGTATTTCCAAAATATTTTGTTTTTCAACGATTGAAATAGAAAGGTTTGAGGTAATAAAGTTCAGTAAAAAAGAGGGACTTTCAATATTGTTCAGTGCATGACCTGCCTCTTTTGCATTTTGGCTGTTCAATTTTAAGATTTGGGTAGCCGTATCCTTGATAGAGTCCATGATGGCATTGAAAGTCTCACCGCTAATTATCTGTGGATCATGATCATTGGATGGATATTCAACAGCTTTTGCCTTGTAGTAAGGTTCAGTTTGGGTTAATTCTATCAATTGGAAGCGTTTGATCCCTTGTACAATAATGGTAACACTTCCATCGGGCATTGACAAATATTTAATAATTTTAGCCAATGTTCCAACATTGTACAAATCCTCCTGAGTCGGATCTTCAATATCAGTGTCTCTTTGAGTAATCACACCAATTGGGGTATTGGATCTGGAATATTCTTGAGTCAGTTTAATCGATTTACTTCTTCCTACGGTGATGGGGATAACCATTCCGGGAAAAAGAACTGTATTTAAAAGGGGTAGGATAGGAATCTCATCATTAATCACCTCTTCTTTCAGAGTTTTTTCATCTTCTAAGGAAAATATAGGGATAAAGTGAGATTCTTTGTTAATTATGTCACTTATAGTAAATAGTTCATCTAGCATATCAGTCGTTTTTCTCATACAGTGTACGCATTATTTCAATAAAAGTTTCATTTAGTTCCATGTTTCTACGTGCCATCATTGCTTTTTCTGATGCAATGATTTTATTAAAGTTATTTTTGCGATATCCTCCTATAGGAGAGCCGGTCATAAAGTTCGCGATATAGAATCGTTGAAACTCTGCACCATATACGGAAGTGCAGATTCCCATAACAGTTCCGGAGTTTAAAGCGACGTTAATACCACATTTTGAATGGTCACCCATCATCAACCCTAAGAATTGTTGGCGGGTATGATCAAATCTACCGCTTTTATAGTTCCATTGTCTGACCGGACTGTAGTCGTTCTTTAGATTTGAGGTAATCGTACCGGCACCAATATTGCACCAGTAACCGATTACGGAATTGCCTAAATAGCCATCGTGGGCTTTGTTGGAATAACCAAACATAACCGCATTTTCAACTTCACCTCCCACTTTACAGAGCGGTCCAATAGTAGTTTCCCCGTAAATTTTAGCACCCATTTTAACGATAGCGTCATCTAATATGGCTAATGGTCCTCTTAAATGACTACCTTCCATAACCTTAGCATTTTTACCGATATAGATAGGACCTTCTGTGCAGTTTAAAGTAGCACCGAGTATTTTGGCAGAAGGATCGATGTAGAGCTGTGAGGCATCACCAAAAATTAGATTGTTATTCCGAACATTTTCAGGAATTGGAGTAGGAGATACTCTTTTCAAATCATTGATAATCTCTTCTCCATTATGCAGAAAAATTTCAAATTTTTCAGTCAGCTGAAAATAGGTTCCCTCAAATGGAATCTTTTGTAATGTTTCCCATTTAGAAAGCTGGTCAATAGAGGAAATTCGCGCTGCAATGAGTTGATTCTTTTTTGACACTAGCGCCTCATTCATTTGAAGTTGAGTGATAGCAGCAATAAGAGTTTCATTGGGGATGATATTGCCTGCAATGCAGATATTATCATCCGTAGTATGAACCGGATATGCTTTTTGAAGGTATTCCGGAGTCAATGGAGAAGTTTCTACTCCCAAAAAAATTTCCCATTTCTCTTGAATGGTAAAAACCCCAATCCGAATATGACTCATGGGTCGGAGGAAGGTGAAAGGGAGTAAGGATTCCCAATCTTCGTTATCAAAAAGAATATAGTACATAGTTTATCTAATATAAAAAGAGGCTTTTCAATCAAATTAAAAAGCCTCACAAGTTATGATGTGAAATATGTTATTCCTTTTTATCAAGATGTCTTTGATATTTACTACGGAATTTATCAACTCTACCCGCAGTATCGACCAATTTTACTTTTCCTGTAAAGAATGGGTGTGATGTGTTGGAAATCTCTAATTTTACTAGAGGATACTCTTTTCCATCTTCCCATACAATAGTGTCTTTAGTTTGGATTGTAGACTTGCTAAGGAAAGCAGTTTCGTTAGACATATCTTTAAAAACAACAGCTCTATACTCTTTTGGATGAATATCTTTTCTCATTTCTTATTATTTTTTGAATTGGTCGGCAAAAATACAAAAAAATATAATACGCTCAGCCGCTATCCGTTCTTTTTTTTGAAAATTGTTAAATTCTGCTACAACCGTGCATTAAAAAAAGAATAGAATTATGATTTTCTATTTCTGATCATGGCCATAGTTCTACCTTTCCCAACCCGAATCAAATCGAGTAATGGTCTGAAAGCAGGACAGTTATAAGAACAAGATCCACATTCAATGCAATCTAAAATGCCGTTGGCTTCACATGCTTCATAATCTTTCTTTTCAACCAAAGGTGCCAGTAAGTAAGGTTCTAGTCGCATAGGACAACCTAAAACACATTTACCGCAACGGATACAGTTTATCGTTTCACCGCGCTTGCTCTCTTTTTCATTCATAAAGAGGATGCTGGACATCCCTTTTACTGCAAAAGTATCAAGATTAGCAATCGCTTTTCCCATCATAGGACCACCGGAAATCACTTTACCGGTATCTTCCGGAATTCCGACATAATCCAGTATTTCTCTTAATGGAGTACCCAGTCTGACACGCAAATTCTTTCTGTTTTCCAAACTTTTACCTGATACGGTAAGGTGCGTTTCAATCAGTGGCTTATTTTTTTGAATAGCTTCATAAATAGCATAACATGTGGTGATGTTATTTACAATCACACCCACTTCGATAGGTAGTTTTCCACTGGGAACAACTCGGTTTGTTAAAGCATGAATCAGCTGTTTTTCAGCACCTTGTGGATATTTGGTTTTGAGAGGATGTACCTGAATTTTAGGATGATCTTTGATCAGTTCCTGGATGTGAGCGATTGCATCTGGTTTATTATTTTCGATGCCAATCAGTGCTACCGGAGCACCGGAAGCAATCAGTAATGCCTCGATTCCAACCAAACACTCTTCTGCTTTTTCCAGCATCATCCGGTGGTCGGTAGTAATATAAGGTTCACACTCTACGGCATTGATAATCAGGTAATCCACCTTTTTATTTTCAGGGATCATGTATTTAACGTGGGTGGGGAAACAAGCGCCTCCCAATCCGACAATACCACACTCCTTGATTTTATCGATGATCTCACTTTTGGACAGTGTAATCTCCTTTTTAAGCTCAGGAGTTGTATCAATATGTTCCATCCACTCATCTCCTTCTACTGCAATTTCAATGGCTGTACGTTTATATCCCATGAAATCCGCAACAGGATCTATTTTAGTAACCGTTCCGGAATAAGGAGAGTGAATGTTAGCGCCAATAAATCCTTCCGCTTTGGCAATCAGTTGTCCCACTTTGACATGATCTCCTTTTTGCACAACAGGTGTAGATGGAGCTCCTAAGTTTTGATTCACAAATAGGGTTGCCTGTTTGGGTAAGGGAAAAACTTCAACCTCAACTCCTTTAGACAACTTGTTATCTTCAGGGTGAATACCACCAATTTTAAATGTTTTCATACGTTTCATCTTAAGCAAGTGATTCATTGGAACTGTTAACCTCTTCAGTCTGTTGTTTAGGTTTACGAGGTGGAAAATTGACCTCATGAATGGCACCGGTAGGACATACCTCCACACATTTTCTACATAGTTTACACTTATTGAAATCAATGTAAGCCAGGAAGTTATTCACTGTGATGGCATCATGAGGGCATACCTGAACACATTTGCTGCATCCGATACAGGCAACAGAACAATTTTTTCTGGCTACTCCTCCTTTTTCCTGATTGGAGCAGGCAACATAGATTCTCATACCTCGTTTTCCCTTATTGCGAAGTTCCAATAATGTTCTGGGACAAGCTTTTACACAAGCACCACAAGCGACACATTTATCCTCGATAACAGTTGGAAGTTTCGTTTCCGGATCCATGTAAATGGCATCAAATTGACATACGGTAACACAATCGCCACAGCCCAGGCATCCGTACTGGCAGCCACTTTCACCGGCAAATAACGTGTTAGCATAAGCACAACTCAAAGCTGAGTCATACAATGATTTAGCAGGTGCCAATTCACAAGTGCCATTGCACCTCAATACTGCAATCTTAGGTTCTGTTGCATCTGCAGATAAACCGAGCAGTCCGGCAATATTATCCATTGTGGATGAACCACCGGCAGGACAGTTCAATCCGTCCAATGAGCCCGCTTTCACGATGGCCTCTGCCAATCCTTTACAGCCCGGATATCCGCAGCCGCCACAATTGGCTCCCGGCAACAATTCCGCCACTTCGTCAATAAGAGGATCCTCTTCGACACGAAATTTCTTAGCAATATAGTACAAGATGACAGCAGATACTAAACCGATAATACCTAATACTACGGTCGCAATGATAATTATTTTGTAATCCATAAACTAATTCTATTAGAACGCAAAAATAAGAATATTTTTTTTAATTTTGCCAAAAAATAATATCAATGCAATTTACTTATCCCTATTTTCTGTTTGCTCTCTTTACTATACTGATAGTCATTGCAATCCATCTTTTTAATTTTAGGAGATTTAAAGTTGAATATTTTTCAAATGTAAAACTATTACAAGATATTCTGCTTAAAACGAAAAAAGAGTCTCAATTAAAAAAGTTGATTGTACTTTTACTGCGTATTTTAGCTATAACCTGTTTGGTTTTTGCTTTTGCACAGCCCTATATTCCAAGAAAAAATCAAAAAAGTGAGAGTGGGAACTTGATTACCGTTTTTGTTGATAACTCTTTCTCGATGGAGGCAAATTCAACCTCCGGCTCATTGATTAAAGAGTCTGTAGATGCCGCAAAAAAGATTGTAGATGCGTTTTCCTATAATGATGAGTTTTTATTGATTACGCACGATTTTCTTCCTCAACATACCCATATTTTAAATAAGGAAGAGATTCTGACCCAATTGGATGAGATTCAAATTACTCCTCAAAGCAGAACGCTGCAAGAAATTTTGCTATTTAAAGACAATGCAGCTTTTAACTCCAAAATGAAGAATGAGATTGTCTATTATATTTCCGATTTTCAGAAAAATCAGTTTGACTTTTCAGCATTGCTGCGAGATACCCTTTCTTCCAATTTTTTGGTTCCCATTACGGCTGCACAAGTCAATAATATAGCGATTGATTCTTGTTGGTTTTCAGCTCCGGTTTTCAAAAAAGGCTATAACGTGCTGCTCAATGTCAGAGTGCAAAACTATGGGGAGACCGATGTAGTTAAATTGCCCTTGAAACTGTACGTTAACGGAACACAAAAAGGGTTGACGGCGCTGGATATCAAGGCGAAAAGTTATGCTGATGCACAAATCTCCTATACCATTAACGAACAGGGAACGCAAACCGCTTATTTGGAGATCAATGATGCCCCCATTAACTACGACGATCGTCTCTATTTTACATATCCTGTTTTTGATCAGAGTTCTATCATTTCAATATCCGGGGGGAAGCCCAACAGATATATTGATGCATTGTACGGAAAAGATTCGCTCTTTCAACTGACTGTGATGCCCGTAGCCCAGATTGATTACTCTCTATTCCCGGAAACCGCTTTGTTGATTCTGGATCAAGTGGAGAGTTTTTCGAGTGGTTTGCAAGATCAACTGGTGAAATATCTTGAAGGGGGAGCTCAGATTTTGCTTTTCCCTCCTGATACTTTAGATCGCACATCCTGGAATCAGTTTTTAAGTAGTGTACGACTGCCTGCCATTGAATCTCTGGTAAAACAACCTTTGAAAATGGGAGAAATCAACTACGAAAGTCCTTACTATAAAGATGCACTGGAAAGGGAAGAGGAGCAAATAGAAAAACCGACAATCCTCCAATATTACCGTTTTGGTTCTGTTCAAAGAACTATGGAATCGATTGTAAATCTGGAAAATGGAGAGCCTTTGTTGAGTTATTTCCCTGTGGGTACGGGTGGGGTTTTCCTTTCAGCTGTGGCTTTGAATGATCTTTTTGGGAATGCCCATAAGCATGCGCTCTTTTTTATTCCGTTGCACAATATTGCGATTCAAAGTCAGGTTCAGCCCCAGCTTTATTACACCATTGGGAAGGATCAGCATGTGTTGGTTCCGCGTAAACAGACACAGAGAGATGAGGTAGTTTCCTTAAAATCAAGAAATAACGGGGAGCAGTTTATTCCCGAACAGCAAAACAGAGGCAATGATCTGGCGGTGAGTTTCCACAATCAGATTACTACTCCCGGCTTCTACGATTTGACCTTTGGGGATGACACCTTGTCCACCTGGGCGATGAACTTCAATCGCCGGGAATCACAATTGGAGTATTTTTCCAAAAAAGAATTGGAGAACATCACCAAAAACAGTACAGCCAAGGTTGAAATACTCAATTTTCAGGTTAAGGACCTCACCAAATCGGTCGCCGACAAGCTAACCGGAATCGCCTTATGGCGCTATTTTATCATGCTCGCGCTATTTTTCTTCCTGGCAGAGGTGCTGGTTTTACGCTTATGGGGAAAAGCGAAGTATTGAAAGTCGAAAGTCGAAATGAATAAATTGTTATAAATTTTCTATTTTTTTTATTTTGAAAAAAGAATAATTAGGGGGCAGAAAAGGTGTTGCATTTTTGTAATTTCATTTCCCTACTCTGGAATATGATACCTTTATGGATGTGAGTGATCAATTACGGATAACGAATCGTTAATTCTAAATTCTAAACTCTAAATTCTAAATTTACAATAATGTCACCCCTTCGGGGTTCTATTGGTTCTTGGGGTCAACATTTTGCTATAATAATGTCACCCCTTCGGGGTTTAAAATTTTAAGGTGTAATTTTAAAATTATGCAATATTTAATCATAACACCCAGATAATCAACCACATCAATAGCCCCAACCTTTAGGTTGGGGAGAAGAATAGCTCACCGCGATATCGGCCTTTAGGCCAAATTTATTATAATGTTCCCCTTTTGGGGTTATTTTGAAGACAGAAAGATTTCGCTGCTTTCTAGAACCTTAGGCACGGTAGTATGTCAACTCGGGGCGCGACTTGAAGTCGCACCCCGAGTATCCTGAATTTTGTAATTAACACTCCATATCAAAAAAGGAAAATTTTCCAGAGACCACCCCGCCCTTCGGGCACCCCTCCTTCTTCCAGAGGAGGGGAGTTAAAATAACAAAAGAGACACCTCAAATCCTGCCCCCTGTTTTTTTTAATTTCAAAAAGAAGAAGAAATAAAAAATAAGAAGTAAGAAATTGAAAATCAAGCGGATCCGTAATTTATTTCGACTTTCGACTTTCGACTTTTTTTCCGCCTTCCGCCTTCCGCCCTCCGCCTTCAGTTAATCGTTTTCATTAACATTCCGGAGGTCGATGCCCCACATGAGTTTTTCGCGGATGACGGAAAAGTAATCGGAGCTGAAGAAACGGGGTGTCTGAATAGAAAAAGCCTCTTTGGTGATGGTTAATGTGCAGGGGTTCTCGATTTCGTAACGGGTTGAGTCTAAGGATAATAAGAATCGATTGGAGCGACTTTGAACCCGGATGGTGATCCGATCCTGATCCTGAACGACAATGGGACGAACCGCCAAAGTATGAGAGGAGATCGGGGTAATCACATGAACCTGAGCGGAAGGATGAATAATGGGACCGCCGCAACTCAATGAGTAAGCTGTAGAGCCTGTCGGAGTTGCAATGATCAGTCCGTCAGCCCAATAGGTGTTGACTTTAACCCCATTTACCCAAACGAGAATACCGTTGATGGAGGTCTCATCTGAAGGTCTGATGGTTACATCATTCACCGCAAACAGATTTTTAAACGGGAGTTGCTGATCCGCTTCAATATGGAGCAAAGATCTTTCTTCGATCTCATAATCTTTATTGATTAGCGCTTCAATCGCGGCTTCGAAGTTCTTTTTGGTGATCACTGTCAGAAACCCGATTCTTCCGGTATTGACTCCCACAACCGGAATTTGTAAATCTGCAACCAGATTGGCTGCATCGATAAAAGAACCATCTCCCCCAAAAGAGATGATAAAATCGATGGGGGAGAGGGCTTTTAAATCTTCATAAGTTGAGAAGGGAGTAGTTTTTAATGGGCACTCTTTCGTAAAAGGCTCATTTTGTAAATTTTCATGAGCAATCAGTTGAACCTGATGTTGAGACAACAACTTTAAAACCGAGGTAATAAAGGGGTTATCTTTACAATTATGGGGCCTGCTGTAGAGTGCAATTCTCATTATTTATACTCTTTTGCTTCAATCTCTTTGTTAATCACCATAAGTGCGTTGAAAGCCAAAGCTTTCATTTCATCTTCACCGGGATAAACTTTAATTGGAGCAATCCATTCAACATATTGTGTTATTTTCTCAATCATGGGTTTACCGTAAGCAATCCCACCGGTTAAAAGAATCGCATCAATTTTGCCTTTGAGGACTGTTGCTGCTGCTCCAATCTCTTTTGCAATTTGATATGCCATTGCATTTTCAATCAGTATCGCTTTAGGATCTCCTGCTGCTGCCATTTTTTCCACTTCATAAGCATCGTTGGTATTGAAATAGGCAACATAACCTCCCTTTCCAACAATCATCTTTTTAACCTCTTCTTTGGAGTATTTTCCGCTAAAGCAGACATCAACAATTTGGTGCATTGGAAGTGTTCCGGAGCGTTCAGGAGAGAATGGACCATCCCCGTCCAAAGCCTGGTTCACGTCGATTACTTTTCCTTTTAGGTGTGCTCCAACACTGATTCCGCCGCCCATGTGAGCAATAATCAAGTTGAGATCTTCATATTTTTTGTTTTCAGATGCTGCAAAAGTTCTGGCAATCGCTTTTTGATTTAAAGCGTGGAAAATACAGATTTTTTCAAACAAAGGGTGACCTGTGATACGGGCTACATCTTGCAGTTCATCCACCACAACGGGGTCTGCAATGTAGGAAGCATCGAGCCCGATTTCCTTTGCAATCAGGTCTGCAATCAGCCCACCCAAATTGGAAGCATGTTCACCGGAATAGCCGATAGTGAGGTGTTCTTTGAGGAGTTCATTCACTTTGTATGTTCCGGAAGGGATCGGTTTAATCAACCCACCACGACCGATAACGAATTGAATGGACTTAACTTCAATTCCATTTTCACGTAATGTGTTGAGAATAATCTCTTTTCTAAAATCAACCTGATCCGTAATTTTCTTAAATGGAGCTAACTCTTCAGCTGAATGTTTAATGTTTTTAATAAAAACCTGTTCATTATTTTCAAAAACAGCAATTTTAGTTGATGTTGAACCTGGATTTATGGCAAGAATTTGTGTCATAATTCTATAATTAGTTGATTAATCAAAAGATAATATAGCTTCTTTAATAATGGCGATAGCTTCGCGTAATTGTTCTTCAGTGATGATCAAAGGAGGAGCAAAGCGGATAATGTGTTGGTGTGTAGGTTTCGCCAATACTCCCATCTCTTTCATTTTCACGCATACGTCCCAAGCTTCTTTCCCATTCTTAGGCTTGATCACAATCGCATTCAGCAACCCTTTTCCTCTTACGATTTCTATCATATCGCTTTGAACTTTTTTCATTTCATCGCGGAAAATTTTGCCTAAATATTCAGCTTTTTCTGCTAAGTTTTCTTCTTTTACGACTTCTAACGCAGCTATAGCCACTCTACAAGCTACAGGATTTCCTCCAAATGTAGAGCCATGCTCACCCGGTTTGATATTTAGCATAATCTCATCATTAGCCAACACTACAGATACGGGGAAAACTCCGCCGGAGAGTGCTTTTCCTAAGATTAAGATATCCGGTTTTACATTTTCATGATCGCAAGCCAACAATTTTCCGGTTCTGGCGATTCCGGTTTGTACTTCGTCAGCAATGAAGAGTACATTTTTAGCTTTACACAATTCGTAAGCTTTAGCTAAGAATTGATCTTCAGGAACATAAACGCCTGCTTCACCCTGAATCGGTTCAACTAAAAATCCGGTAATGTTAGGATCTTCCAATGCTTTTTCCAATGCGGGAATATCATTGTATGGGATTCTTACAAATCCGGGAGTGTATGGACCGTAACCTGAGTACGCAGTGGGGTCACTGGACATGGAAATAATGGTGATAGTCCGACCGTGGAAGTTCCCTTCGCAGCAGATGATCTTAGCTTGGTTTTCAGGAATACTTTTGTTCATATATCCCCATTTTCTGCACAGTTTCAAAGCAGTTTCTACTGCTTCAGCACCGGAGTTCATGGGTAACATTCTGTCAAATCCAAAATATTCTGTAATATATTTTGCATAAACACCCAAAATGTCATTATAAAAAGCACGCGAAGTGAGGGTTAAAGTTTTACCTTGCTCAATTAATGCGTTGATAATTTTGGGGTGACAGTGACCTTGATTTACAGCGGAATAGGCTGATAAAAAGTCAAAATATTTCTTTCCTTCAACATCCCATACAAAAGGACCTTCACCTCTGGAAAGTACAACTTCGAGTGGATGATAGTTGTGAGCACCATATTGCTCCTCTAGTTGGATTGCCTCCTGACTTGATGTAATTTTTTCAATCATAAGTATATATGTTTTTAATTTAATAATGTACTCATAAATTAACCTGCAAATATAAAGAAAAGGATTCAATTAAATGCTTTTCTTTAAAATTATTCTATTTCATTCTGTCGTTTTCGCTGATATCAAGATAAATAGAATTGAGCTCTTTTATAAAAAATGTTGGGGAATAAAAAAAATCTTAATTATGCCATTAATTATTGTATATTTGCTTTTTGTTAAAATGAAGACAAAAAGATTCTATCTATTTTAAATTGAGAACAATACAGTTTTTTATTTATGAGTAAAATTGAAAAACACCCGATTTTAGACGTTTCTCCTAAGAGAGAAGTGATATTTGAGTATAATGGTATTCCTGTTAAAGGAGAGGAGGGTTACACTATTGCAGCGGCACTTCACCGAGCGGGATTCACAGTCCATAGCCACAGTATTGACGGGAGAGAGAGAAGTTTAGAGTGTGGAATTGGGAAGTGTGGTGCTTGTGAAATGTTGGTGGATGGTCAGGTTAAGAGAATCTGTATCACCAAAGTGGATGGAGTAAAAACTGTAACGGAGATTCCTGCAGACTATATTCCTCCGGTTACGCCAATTGATACGCATAAAAAGATTAAGATTTACAAAACCCAGGTTGTTATTATTGGTGCCGGTCCGGCAGGTTTGGCTTGTCGTAAAGAACTCAATGATCTCGGGATTCCCAATTTGGTGATTGACAATAATGCGATCGTTGGAGGTCAGTTCAATATGCAAACGCACCAGTTTTTCTTTTTTGAGAAAGAAAAATTATATGGGGGGATGCGCGGATTTGAAATCTCCAGTCACCTGGCAGGAGATAATCACGATGGCATCATCCTTAACTCCACTGTTTGGGATGTTTTGGAAGGCAAAAGAATTGCGGTTAAAAACTTAGTAAGTGAAGAGATTTTTTATGTTGATGCGCAATACTTAGTTGTGGCTACCGGAGCAGTTCCTTTTGTACCCGCTTTTGAAAATGATGACCTTCCCGGTGTATATACCGCTGCGGTGGTACAAAAAATGATGAATGTGGAACATACGCTCTTAGGGAAAAATATTCTTTCTATAGGGGCCGGAAATATCGGATATTTAACCTCTTATCAAGCTTATCAGGCGGGAGCCAATGTGGTTGCCATTATTGAAGCCATGGACCGTGAAGGTGGTTTTCCCGTTCAAGCAAACCGCGTGAGAAGGTTGGGTATTCCTATTCTGACATCACACGTTTTATTGAAAGCGATACCTAATGAAGATAGAACCGGGGTTGTCGGTGCAGTAATAGCAGAAGCTGAAAACTTTAAACCGATTCCGGGTACTGAAAAAGTGATTGAGGGGATCGATGTAATCAACATTTGTACAGGTTTGATTCCTGACGATCAGATCATGATTAAAGGAAGATTTGTATTTGGTATTCATGCCTATGGAGTGGGTGATGCAGTGAGAGTAGGGGAGGGAACCTGCGCGGTGTTAAGAGGAAAACAGGCTGCTCTGGAAATCGCAATGGAAGCCGGAAAGCGAATCAATTTTGACCACTATTTGCAAGTTTCCAAGGATTATATTGACTCTCAACAACATCCGGTACGGATATTGGAAACACCAAGAAAGCCTTCAGAAGAAAGAATGCAGAAACATGGATTTGTTATTGCCGACTGTCTCTATGGCTTTGCATGTAATCCTTGCTCATTTGCCTGTCCTCAGAAAGCAATCACCAAATCTTCAACCTCTTCAGTTCCAATTATCGATTATGATCTCTGTATCGGCTGTATGGAGTGTGTAGCGCAATGTCCCGGTTTGGCTATTTTTGGATATAATCTGAAAAAGAACTGGCTCTTCTTACCTATTGAATACTTTATTGATGAAGGTGCTGAGGTGTATCTCATTAACAATCAAGGTAAAAAGTTAGGTGAAGGAGTGGTTGAGAAGATATTGCGAAAACCTAATAAAACGCATGTGGCAAGGGTAAAAGCAACCCATTTTGAGGGTGAATCTTTGACCGATGTTTCCGGTTTTATTGCCAAAGATAAATATCCCGAACCGCTCAAGATGACTCCTTATGTTGAGAAGAAAGAGGATTCTATCTATGTGTGTCACTGTGAGGATATTACTCTTGAGAGTATTTTGAAGTCGGTTGGAGATCGTAAAATGATTTCGGTGGATGAGTTGAAACATATCACCCGTATTGGAATGGGTGCTTGTCGTGGAAAAAGATGTGTTCCCAGAGTGCGACAGCTTTTGAGAACTAAAGGGATTGAAGTAGTAGGTACCCCTACCCCCAGAGGCCCCCTTTCCAGTCAAGTTAACGTAAAAGAATTATATCCATCAGATAGCAATCCTGAGCTGATAACCCGGGTAGATGGAAAAGCGACCCGCAAGGAGAGATGTGAAGTATTTGTTGCCGGAGGAGGAATTACCGGAAGTGCATTGTTCAGATACTTTGCAGAAAATAAGAAGCAGGTTGTGATGGTGAACTTCCGGAGAGGTAGCTCCTGGCGCAATATTGCCGGTGGAAGACCCGCTTTTTCAGTGCCTGAAATTGCGGACATCGCACGTCAAAATTTGGAAATTTACAAAGATCTGCAAAAACAGACCCAAATCAATCTGAAACAGACCCGCTATATCGGCTTTGCTCATGATGATCAGACTTACAAAGCATTGCATGATTCGATGAGTTGGTCTGATGCCATTATGGTGGATAAAAAGGATTTCAAAAAAGAGATTTCGCCCTATTTTAATGATTCTTTAGATACCTACCAGGCAGCATTGATTACCAATGAATGTTGGCAAGCAACTCCGGGCTTGGTTTTGGATGCGATTAGAAATATTGGATTGGCAAACGGTGGAACTATTTTGGAAGACTCACAACTATTGGAAGTTCAAAAAACACAAAACGGCTATATGGCACTGGTGCTAACCCATAATAAAGAGTATGTGGAGTACCATTGCGATCACTTTGTCAATGCTTTAGGACAAGAAGCGGATATTTTTGCAAAACAACTGGGTATTGAAACCGGACTCTATCCTGTTAAACACCAGGCATTTATCACTAAGAGATTGCCCATGTTGGGTAAAAATGGGGATAGTCTGGATATGTTGATTGACAGAAGAGTGAGAAAAGGTTTTTCAGCTGTATATGGTCAGCAGTTACATGAAACCGGTCAAATTATCGGCTGTGCTTCTCCCGCTATTGACCCCAATGAAACCCGCGTTGATTTGAGATATAACTCTAAGGAGTTCCTGGAAATTGTATCTGAAGTTTTTGTGGATTTTATTCCTCAAATCGGTGGGGTTACATTCCAGGCATTCTGGTCAGGCTACTATGTTGAACCTAAGTATATTGTTGATCCTGAAGCAGGATTACTCATGGGTATGCGTGGACACGGTTTTATGTTAGGTCAATATTTAGCTAAACTTTATGTGGATCAATACCTTGGAAAAGAGGTGCCATCATACATGAAAGAGCTTGCTCTGAATGGAAGCGGACTGAGTGAAACTGCGTTTAAATAAAGGGAAAAAATAAAATCAAGTAGTTATGGAACTGATTCAAGTCAAAGATAAAAAGTTCAGAAAGATGATCTCATCTTCTGAAATTGATGAAGCCGTAACTCGAGTAGCACAACAAATCAATCAAGAATATCAAAATGAAACTCCAATCATTCTGGTTACATTGAATGGAGCGATCATTTTTGCCTCAGACTTACTCAAACAACTCAATATCGAATGTGTGGTTACTTGTGTTAAGGTTTCCTCTTATAGTGGAACACAGTGTACAAATAATCTTCAGGAAGTGATAGGATTAACTGAAAATATTGAGGGAAAACGAGTCTTGATTATTGAAGATATTGTGGATACGGGAAATACTTATCAGCATTTGGCAGAACTGCTGAAAGCACACAAGGCGAAAGATATAAGAATTGCAACAATGACTTTCAAACCTGATACATACGATAAATCTTTACCGGTTCATTACATTGGTATCAACATTCCATCTCTGTTTGTTGTGGGAAGAGGATTAGACTATGATGGTTTGGGAAGAAATTTGGTTGATATTTATCAGTTGCATGAGTAAAAATGGATACAAAAAGCTGATTATGAACGAAAAACACTCACTCAATATTGTTTTGCTTGGTGCTCCCGGTTCAGGTAAAGGAACACAAGCAGATTTGATCAAAAGACGTTACCGATTGCACCATGTTTCTACAGGTGAACTTTTTAGAAAAGAGATTGCTAAGGGGACGGAGTTAGGAGCTTTAGCAAAAGCAATTATAACGAAAGGAAATCTCTGTCCGGATGAGGTAACTTTGAATATGTTGGCTAACTATTTGGAAAGATTCCCCAATGCCAAAGGATTTATCCTGGATGGCGTACCTCGTACCATTGAGCAAGCTCAAATGCTGGAAGGAATCGGTTTTGATCGTCCAATTGAAATAGATTTGGTTATATGTATTAAAGTAAACAAGGAGATTGTGGCGGAACGTCTGGCTAAACGCGCGGAGTTGATTGGAAGAAGTGATGATACTCCGGAAGTAATCAAGCAAAGAATTGTCAACTACGAAAACTTAACTTTCCCGGTGTCTGAGTATTATAAACAGAAAGGATTGTTATTTGAAATAGACGGAATGCGTTCTATCGAAGAGGTGTTTAGGGATATTTGCGGCATCATTGATTCCCATAATAATCATTAACGGATGATAATTTCATCACAAAACAGATAAGAATCTGCACCGGCGGAGCCGTGCCAGGCAGGCAAAGCGCCCTTATTTCGATAAACGATTGCTAAATAGCGGGTTTTTATCCTTAAATCGTCCACTTTACGGAGGTAGATTCCAATCTCTTTATCATCAATTTCAGAGAAGATAATTGCTTCATCCATTTGATAATCAATACCATCGGTAGAAGTATAGATGAGCAATGTATCGGGAGCCAGGATCCATCCTGCACAATTTTGTTGGAATTTTGCTTCTATGACTGAAACCAATTGGGGGGAGCCAAAGTCGTACTCCACGGCAATATCTTCACCCCAATAGCCTTGCCAACGCCCGTCCCTAAAGTCTGATCCACCCGTCAAACCATCCCCAAGGGAGAAAGCAGAACCCCCGGAATATTGTGGGAGATAAGTGCTGTAAGGAGTGCGGATTCGAACGATATTCCCGACTCCTAAATGGTGTAGCAAATATTGCTCTTGATAGTATGGGCGTTGCAGAGAGTCGTATACTACCGTTTTGATAATGGAGGATTGTGTCAGTGGAAATGGAGCGCTGTATTGTTCAGAAAATCGGTTCGGGGTTGAGCCGTCTGTTGTGTAATAGATTGATATATTGGGATATAACGATTGGAGGTCAACAGTTTGTTTGGATGAGGTTGTCGGGGTATTGTGTGCGACTTGAGCGGAGATCATAATCTGATATGGCAGTTGGTTGATTTCCTCTGCAGCACGGTCATAGCGTTTGCGAATCTCATCGAAAAAGTGAACCCGACACTCATTTTCCCATAAGTTCTGGTAGCTGAGTTTCAAAGTATGGAGTTTCTTTTTCAAAAGCTGAGATTGGTGATCTAATTGTGCCAGTGATTCAGGTGTACCCTCCATAAATTGGTCGTAAATCATCTTGCGGGTACGGTTTCTCAAGGCATTGTATTCGTAGCGATCAATTACATAACTCAAAAAATCGAGATCTTTCTGATTTCGTTTGGCTTGCGATGAAAACCGGTTCAGTTGCGCTCTTACATAAGGAATCTGATTGAGCAGACTCAGATTCAGAGCATCATATTCGGGAGTTAAAAGCGGAGCCCAAAACTCTGAAAGCGGTCGCCAGGTGTGGGAACAGAGCACCATGCCATCCTGAATTGCTGCTTTACTTTGGGCTATCGCTTTAATAGTTTCGAAATAATCCTCTACACCAAACCGATACAAGGAATAGTTGCGGTTAAATTGGGCTAATCTCTGATTCAACTCCTTTTCGAACTGTGCGGGATCATCCTCTTGGCACGGTTTCCAGCCCATTTCAGCTCCCCAGGCGTGAGCATGCCATAAACTCTGAAATAGTGCTTCTCCCGAATCATCCCAAGAGGTGTTGAGCATTCCGGAAGCGCCGTTTAGTGCGCCATCGCGGGTCATGACGGCGATATTTTTCAGATAGATCTCGTGATTGGGTGCAATAGTCTGAAAACTGGAGGTGCCGGGAGCAATCCAAAAGGGAAATCCTTGTTCCCGGATCTGTTTCATCGGTTCGGCAAAGGAGGGCGCTGCATGGTATGCCCAAAAGACAGGAATGATACTTTTCGGGAGTTGCGATATCATTTCGGACTCCTTCAACAGAATATCCGCCCACATTATCACTTGTTTGTTATGCTTTTCGACCATCCGGCTAACTCGTTGGATGTGAGTTAGATAAGTCTCCTTCTGACCGATGCTTTTGACCAGTGCTTTAGCTCTCCCTCCCCCCAAATTTTCAGTCTCATCACAATTGATATGAAAATAATTGGAGCGGTATAAAGGAGCGATCTCGTCAATATAATCTTTAATAAATTTGTAAATATTTGAATCAGAGGGATTTAAGATATGTTGATCATCTCCCAGATGCTCATAAAAAGGATTTCTAAGCATCTTTTCCATGTGCCCGAACAACTGTTGATTGGGAAGCATCTCTACGAAATGCAATGCTGCAAACTCTTCTATTTCAATGATTTCGGCAGCAGTAAAACCATCAATAGGTGCCACATCGGGGTGGGATTCAGTTTTAAAAACGGACTCCGTGTAGAGTGTAAAGCAATTCATTTTCAGCGCAGAGAGTTGTAGAATCTCCTCCTTGACAAAATCCACAGTCGGAATGGGGCCGCGATTGATATCATCCATCCAGCCTCGTTTGCTCAAAATGGGGTAATCCGTGATCTCACAGAGTGGAACTGCTTGATTTAAAGTATGATAATGAGTCAACATCTGCATCAACGACGTGATGCCATAAAAAGCACCCTGGTCTGTCTCGCTAATGATTGTAATCGACTCATTATCAATAACTAACCGATATGCCTGATCTCTATTAACCGGAATATTGGGCATATTTTCTTTTTTCAAAAACAGCTTGATTCCTTTTGATTTTTTATTCCCTTTTAGAATTAAATCGGCTTTGTACTCTTCCGCAAGTTGCCGTTCTAATTTGGATATTATATTTGCAATTTTCTCATTCTTTTGCCACTCATTTTGCGCTACAACAAATGTTTTCTCTTGAATATCAAGTGTTTTCTTTTCTTTTTGGAATAAAAATAATTGGGGGGATGGGATAATTCCCGCATTCTGCGCCTGCAATAGCTGCGCACTCATCAATAACAATAAAGCCAGGACTCGGTGCATAAAACCTATTTTTTTGCAAAAATAGTAAATTTTATGCTTATTGTTTAATCACCTTAAACTCTCCTGTGCCTTCAGCAACACGAAGTTTAAGAATATAAACTCCATTGCCCAGATTTGAAAAATCAATAGAAGTCTTATCGGAATTATCTTCTTTGCTGATCATTTTTCTTCCTAATTCATCATAAATTTCAATGTTTTTAATATCACTCTCACATTCGATATTTAGGTCGTGGCTAACAGGGTTTGGATAGATCTTAGCGTTGATCGTATTATTCATCTCTTCAACTCCAAGAGTGAAATAGGAACAGCCATATTCCGTGTTGACAATAGGGGAACTGCCACCGGACACGTTCCAATTCCGATTAGTGGCGATGGTATCACGGCAGGAATAAGTCCCCGGATTTCCATAAACATATATCGTATATGTACCACTACTGGTGTTTATGGGTAATTGGTGGAACAGAGAGTCCAATCCACAGGCAGAAAGATTATTATCATTACACTTGATCATATACGGGTAAGATACTCCTATTTTAATATCTGAAATGTTATTATTGTAGCACCATAAAGTTTTCAATTTTGTACATCCTCTTAGATCCAAAGAAGAGAGGTTATTATTGGAACAGTAGAGGTTTCTCAAAGAAACACAATTAGTTAAAATCAAAGAAGTAAGATCATTATCAAAGCAACCAAGTGTTTCTAAGGCTGTAAAACCACTGAGATCTAGAGAAGTGAGTTTGTTCTCATCACAAAAAAAGTAAGTTAAAGCAGTACAGCCTGTAAGATTCAAAGATGAGATATTATTCACCGGACACTCTAACTCTTCCAGAGAGGTGCAGTTATTCAGGTTTAAAGAAGTGAGATTATTATTCCAGCAATAGAGGCTTCTTAAAGCTGTATAATTACTTAGATCCAAAGAAGATAGATGGTTTATTTCGCAGTTTAAATCTTCCAAAGCCATGCACCCACTCAGATCCAAAGAAAAAAGATTATTTTGCTTGCAATTTACGTTTCTCAATGCTGTGCAACTACTAAGAGCTAATGAAGTAAGATTATTCTCACGACAATCTAATTCCTGTAAATTTATACAACCGCCCAGATTTAAAAAGGTAAGAATATTGTTATTACATCTTACCTTTTCCAATGCTGTGAGCCAGCTTAGATCCAAAGTAGAAAGAGAGTTATATTGGCAATCCAGGGTTACTAAGGTATGATTGGAAATATTTATCCCGTTTAAAAGTTGGTTGCTACAATCAAATTCTTTTACATTACCATAAATTTTGACCGTGTCATTGGGTACATAAAACAAAAAATTGGTCCAATTTGTTCCGACAGTAATGGTTGTATCTTGTGCTCCGCAAACAAGTCTTACTCCTGTGTTTGTAGAATCAGCCACAAACTTAAGAAGCATTGTCCTCCCTACACTCTCCGAATGGAGCTCAATCCAACGGTTCATATTCACCGTTTGTCCCGTTGCTAAGTTAATATTGGCAAACAGAGTTAGCATCGCAAGTGCTAAAATGGATTTAAAAATTGATTTCATGGTATGAGGTGTTTGGTTGATAATACTTTATGAAACAGTTAACAAATTCTAATTATTTGATAGTGCAAAGATAATCAATATCTTTAACTTTATCAAGTCTTTTTAAGCTGTTTTTTTTTTTTTATACATCTAAATAGTTGATAATCAATTAAATAAAACTTGCAAAAGTGGTGATTGTTTCGAATATTAGTTGAGATAAAATATTACAGATTTAGATAATAAATCAAAAAGATGTAAAGATGGTTATACCTAATTCTTAATCACCTTAAACTCTCCTGTGCCTTCAGCAACACGAAGTTTAAGAATATAAACTCCATTGCCCAGATTGGAAAAATCAATAGAAGTCTTATCGGAATGACCTTCTTTGCTGATAATTTTTCTTCCTAGTGCATCATAAATTTCAATGCTTTTAATATCATTCTCACATTCAATATATAAGTTATTGCTGACAGGATTGGGATAAATTTGAGCATTGATGTGATAAGTTGTGATTTTAACAACATCACTTCCGAAAGTAAAATAGGGACATTCATAGTTTGTATTGACAATGTCGTTAGTGCGATCCAATACCCTCCAATTACGATTTGTAGCTATGGTATCACGGCAGGAATAGGCACCGGGATTTGTTTCTGAATTATACTTAATCATTATCTCTCCTTTATTATCCACACTTCTTATTGGTAATTGGTGAAAAATAGAGTCAAGTCCACAGGCAGAAAGGTTATTATCATAGCATCTAAATAAACGTAGAGAGTCAGAACTACTTATTTTAATACTTGAAATATTATTAGTTTCGCACCGTAAAATTTTTAAAGAAGTACAACTACTCAGATCTAATGAAGAGAGGTTATTAGTGAAGCAAACGAGTTCTTCCAAATTTGCACAGTTATTCAGATTTAAAGAAGTAATATCATTATCCTCACAATTAATATTTTCCAATACAGTACAATTATGTAAATCCAAAGAAGTGAGATCATTTATAGCACAGTCTAACTCTTTCAAAGCGGTGCAATTATTTAGATCCAAAGAAGTGAGGTTATTTACAAAACACTCTAAGTAAATTAAAGCTGTACAATTACTTATGTTTAAAGATGCGAGATTATTTCCCGAACAACTTAATTTTTTCAAAGCGGTGCAACCACTCAGATTCAAAACATTGAGATTATTGAATTCACATATTAACTCTTCCAATGCCGTGAGGGTACTAACATTTAAGGAAGAAAGAGAATTACTTTTGCAATTTAATGTTGTTAAGGCTGTATTTTGAGAAACATTTAACCCGGTTAAAACATTATTATTACACTCAAATCCTGTTATATTTCCATAAATTTTTATTGCATAATTGAGTGTATATACTGAAAAATTGGTCCAGTCTGTTCCAACAGTGATAGTAGTATCTAGTGTACCACAAACAAGCCTTACCCCTGTGTTTGTCGAATCGGCTGAAATTTTAAATTGCTTTGTTACTCCAATATTCCCCGAGGTGAGCTCAATCCAGCGGTTCATATTCACCGTTTGTCCCGTTGCTAAGTTAATATTGGCAAACAGAGTTAGCATCGCAAGTGCTAAAATGGATTTAAAAATTGATTTCATGGCACGAGGTGTTTGGTTGATAATGCTTTAACTATTTGATACTGCAAATGTAATAATTAATTTTAAATATGTCAAGTTTTAAATAAAACTTTTTTTTATTATCACAATTATTAAATGATTCTTACTAAATAGAATATTAAAAGTGTATTAAAATATGTTAAAATAATATTTTTAATAATCAGTTAAATTGACAAATTTTCACCGTTATTTATAATGAAAAAATATTTTTAAAGCAATGCAATAATGCAAAATTAGTTGCGTTTTTACACAGATTATTAATTAAAAATTCATATCATGAAAGCTACTAAAACAATCGGCACTTTGGCACTTTTTTCAATCCTATTTTTCGCATTGCAAGGATGCGATAAACAAGAAATTTTACGAACTCCTACTGACATTCCGGTTGAGATTCAAAAGTATGTTACTACCCATTTCCCTGACCAGCAGATTCTTCAAGTAATCAAAGAAACTGACGGTTTAACTGTTACTTATGATGTTTATCTTGATAACCAAACAGAATTGGAATTCAATAGAAAAAAAGAGATCATTAAGATAGAGAGTAAATTTGAGTTACCGGACAGTGTTATTCCTGCAAAAATCAAAGCTTATGTTGTGGCAAACTTTTCTGCATATTATATAATTGGTTGGGAATTGGAAGGCAATCACCAACAAATCAAACTCAATAACGATATGGATATAGAATTTACCATGGATGGTGATTTTATCCGAATTGATGACTAGTCTTTGTTTTACCTTATCTCTGATGGCGTGGATCAAGGGGATTGCCTCCTTTTTTCTCTGTTGATAAAAGGCGTAGCAGATGTGTAGTCAATCCCTTTTCAGGGGAGCGTGGGTATCGGTTATAGAGTGTTCCATCAGGAGCCATCATGAGGTATTCCGGTAGAGAGGTGATCTCCATTTGTCTGAGAAATGAGTAAGAATCGTTGAAGTGCACCATTTTCCAATCAAATTGCGGATATTTTTTTCTAAACTGTAAAAATTTAGAAAAGTCAGGATCTACAGCAACTCCTACAAAAGTAACTTGCCCTTCAAAACGATTCTGTAATTCTTGAATCAGTGTCATTTCACGAATACAATTGACACACTGGGTTGAAAAAAAGTGGTAATAAACCCATTGACCTTCCAATTCCTCCGGATGGTAAAGGGATCCGTCAGCATATTTAAAAGAGAATTCGGGAATGGAGGCTCCCGGATTGAATTGGATTGCCTTGTTGAGTGAATTGATAGCGATAGGTTGATGTTCCGGGAAGCGGGTGTTGGTGGCTATATGGTTTAGAAATTGAATGATGTTTTTTTGACTTAGTTCTTCATTGTTAATCATTTGCGCCAAATTCTTAATCAATACCAACTCTCTTAAACGCTCATTGACTAATGAAAAATCTTTACCCACTTCATTGAACAGCGTAAGATAATCACAATTCTCATTGATAGTTTTGTTTAAAGTTTCTTTTGAGATTCTGGATGACATTAATAGGTAGTTGTTGAAGTAGTAGTTAAACAAGTTCATGTACGCCGGATTGTTGTACAGGATGTAGTCATTATCGAAATATTTTTGATAGATTGTTAGGGGGTCCTTGCTGGAAAGAAAAGCTTCTAATTGTCCGACCGTATAGTAGATATAGGAAAGATAGTAATTGGTGGGTTCATACCGAATAGGAAAACTTTCACTCAATTCCGTGATAAAAGAATCCAAATGAGTCCGGCTCTTGTACCAAATGATATCTCTTCCGTATTTTTCTAGTAATCGACCATATTCAACTTCAAATGTTCCAATTTTGTAATTGAGGTCGTTGGTATCAAGTTGGGAAGGAATGAGTTGGATAAACCCATTTTCATCAGCTGGATTAAACATACTGAATAGGGTAGGATCCATGTCCAGTTTGAATTGATAATGTAATCCGGGAACTACAAAAAGTTCGCTTGTTGCACTATTGATCTCCAATCGGATCAATTGGATGGTTGGTACCTGGAAGGAGAGTTTAAAGCTTCCATCTCTTGCTATTTGTGTGGATGCGGCTTCAATCGGGTCCCAGTTGATATAATCTGAAAAGGTGATAACCCGGATTTTATAATTGGTTGCAAATTCTGCCTTTCCCTCAATCACGACTTCGCGCGGTTTTTGCGCCCATCCCTGAAATAGGATCAGAAATAAGCCAATGAGCACCACAAAACGAAACAGGGAGCGAAACATGATCTATTTTTTTAGGTTTGAGTTAGGAACCATGGATGAGATGTCCCCCCCATGTTTTATTAGATCACGAACAATGGTAGACGAAATATGAGAGAATTGAGGATCACTCATCAAGAAGAGTGTTTCAACGCCAAATAATTGCTGATTGGTAATTGCGATACTTCTTTCATATTCATAGTCAGTACTGTTTCTGACTCCTCTCACTATAAATTGAATCCCTAATTTTTTACAAAGTTCCCCTGTCAGTCCTTCATATTGAATAATTTTAACATTTTTTCCTTGAAAACAGTTCTCTATCGCCTTGATCCGTTCTTCAATCGGGGAACAGCTCTTTTTTTCATGGTGTACACCAATAGCAACAACCACCTGATCAAACAAGGAAAGAGCTCGGTTAACAATCTCTTCATGTCCTTTCGTAAATGGATCAAAAGATCCGGGGAAAAGTGCAATTTTCATAATTTAGCTTTATTCACGTATAACCACAAAATTATAATCATCAATAAACTTGATTAATCGGGATGGATTCAGAGTTGATCCTTCCGCAAACTTTTCAGGGACAACGTAATCAACTTTATTGATAATATGAGCTGAAATATCTTTAAATGAAGCAGGAGAGGGTTCTCCGGAGAGATTTGCTGAGGTGGAAATAATCGGTTTATCCAATGCCTGAATCAGTTTCTGACAAAATTTATTTTTTACGATTCGAATCGCAATGCTTTGGTCCATTGGAATCAATCGGGAGGGTAAGTTTTTCGCTTTGGGATAAATATAAGTAGTTGGACGATAAGTGTGTGTAATCAAATCCCAGGCAATTAACGGGATATCTTCAACGTATAGAGGCAATCTACTCTCACTGTCAATCAGGATGATTAAACTTTTAATCTCCTGTCTCTCTTTGATTTTGTAAATTTTGTCTACTGCCTTAGGATTGGTAGCATCACAACCCAATCCCCAAATCGTATCGGTGGGGTACAAGATCACTTTACCCTCTTTTAAAAGTTCTGCGCATTTTGTTATTTCAGCATCCATAAATCAGCAATTAGTTAACCTGCAAAGATATAAAAAATTTCGGATTTCGGATTTCGGATTTCGGAATTGAATTTTTGATTAATATGATTGTTGGATTCATAATCCATTTTGTTCTCAACCCCTCAAGTCAGAATATTTTTTATACCTTTGCACTCTTAAATACGTCGTTTTATGATTACTTATGATAACAATCATTTTTTCCTGATCGCCGGTCCTTGTGTGGTTGAAAATGAGGAAATTACATACTCTATTGCAGAAACAATAGCAGAAATTTGTAAAAAGTTGGAGATTCACTTTTTCTTTAAAGCCTCTTACAAAAAGGCGAATCGCTCCTCTCAATACTCCTTCACCGGAATTGGAGATGATGAGGCTTTACAGGTATTAGCCAAGATTAAAAAAGAGTTGGATTTGCCCATTGTAACGGATGTTCACTCTGTTGAGGAGGTGCTTAAAGCAGCGGAAGTAGCAGATGTTTTGCAAATTCCTGCATTTTTATCCCGTCAAACAGAGTTGATTCAAGCCGCTGCCAAAACAGGAAAAGTGATCAATATTAAAAAAGGTCAATTTTTAGCCCCCAATCAAATGCAGTTTGCTGTTGATAAAGTGCGCTCTGTTGGCAATCCGCAAGTGATGATTACAGAAAGAGGGACCTCTTTTGGGTACAATAACCTGGTTGTTGATTTTACAGGAATTGCAGAACTGAAGGAGAATGCTTGTCCCGTGGTGTTGGATGTTACCCACTCCCTACAATTGCCGAATCAGCCAGCAGGAGTAACCGGTGGCAGGCCCCATTTGATTCCTACTATTGCTAAAGCGGGTATTGCTGTCGGTTTTGATGGAATTTTCCTCGAAACCCATCCGGATCCTCAAAATGCCTTATCAGATGGAGCTAATATGTTGCCATTGAATCAGTTAGAATCCCTCTTGGTTTCACTTCTGAAAATCAGATATGCGATCATGAGTTAATATTCACGATAATCCCCTCTTTTAATGAAAGCTCGTAACTGGAGATATCTTTTTATTTTTATTGCGGTTTTTCTCCCCAATATCAATACGTTAACTTTGGACTATGCGCTGGATGATCGTCTGGTGATCTTTGAGAACAATTATACCTTGAAAGGGTGGGCAGGAACCAAGGATATTTTCACCCAGGATTCCTTTTCGGGCTACTTCGGACATGATAAAAAACTAGTTGCCGGAGGCAGATATCGTCCTTTGGCACAGTTTACCTTTATGGTTGAGTATGAACTGTTTGGAGGAGATATTAAAGATCAGGTGGGGATGGATCGCGATCCGCGAAATGAGAAATTGTTTACCGATAGCGTACTTCCGACAGTGAGTCACTTGGGAAATCTGGTACTCTATCTGTTGCTTGCTTTTCTGATCTATCACACTCTCAAAACTGCTTTCCCACGTTGGGATCATGAGAAGTGGTATCTCTCCATTCCATTTGTGGCAACGATTCTTTTTGTTCTTCATCCGCTCCATGTGGAGGCGGTCGCCAATATCAAAGGACGGGACGAGATTATGAGTATGTTGGGTGCATTTTTTGCACTTTACGCCTCGATTCAATTTGTAATTAAACGAAAGAAATATTATCTTTTACTCTCCTTTATAGGAATCCTTTTCAGTCTATTCTCTAAGGAAAATGGGATTACCTTCCTGGCTGTAGTGCCACTTGTCCTCTATTTTATGGATTCAAAACCTCAAAAATGGGACTATTTTTGGACACTTATTCCACTTTTTATCGGCTCAATAATCTTTCTTTACGTGCGTTATCGTGCGCTGGGTTCCATGATGGCAACTGAAGAGGTTCCCCAAATATTAAACAACCCATTTATCCACGCTACTTTTGGAGAAAGAATCGCCACAGTATTGTACACTTGGGCTATCTACCTGAAACTGATGATCTTCCCTCATCCGCTAACACACGATTATTATCCCCATCAAATCGAGATTACTAATTTTTCGAATCCTGTAGTGATCCTTGTATTGTTGGGAATTATCGGTTTAATCTACCTGATAATCAAAGGGTTCCGTAAAAAAACACTCATTGCATTAGCCATCTCTTACTTCATCATCACCTTCTCCATCACCTCCAATCTCCTGTTTTCCGTTGGCACTTTTATGAATGATCGTTTCCTCTTTATTCCACTTCTGGGTTTCACATTGATTATTTCTTTCTTTTTTATTTTGATATTAAAAAAAATGGGGGGCAGGAAGGTTACCGCTACACTGCCGTACATCACCCTTCTTCCTCTTTTCATCCTCTACGGTGCTAAAACGTTTGCGAGAAATTTTGTCTGGAAGAACGATATCAAGCTTTTTACTACGGATGTGCTCGTATCGGATAATAGTATCAAGTGTAATACCTCTGCCGGGGGCAGTTATTTAAAATTGTACAAAGAGAGTCCGAAGGAGCGCTATTTGAAGAGTGCATACACTTATTTATCTAAAGCACTACAATTGGATCCAACCAGTACCAATGCCCAAATGTTGCTGGCAGAGTATTATTTCTATAAAAAAGAGTATGCTGAATCGTATCGAATCTATAATCAAATTGCGACTTCTTATCCTAATCATGAATTAGCCGCGCAGAATGCTCAATTGGTTTTGCAGGCATGGCAGGGTAATCAAGTAGAGGAGACCACTAAATTGCTGGAGGAGGGGAAAGCGGTTGAAGCGTTGCAACAGATCAATCAACTCATAAAGGAGCAGGGCGAACAGGTGAACCTTTTGATTCAGAAAGGAAGAATATTTGGACAAGGATTTAATCGGACGGATAGTTCACGAGTCTATTTCAGAAAAGTACTCGCAATAGATCCCAATAATGCCCAAACATTGGAAAATATGGGGGTTAGCTTTGCAATCGAAAACCGATTGGATTCCGCTTTGTACTACTTAGAACGTGCCTTAGAACACAATCCAAACAGTGAAACGCTGCAAAAAAACATTGAGATGGTAAAGCAGAATATGAGGAAATAGGGGGGAAAACATCTTCAGTTACATTGGTTTTATCTGATACGATCTACTTTTTCGACTTAACATTAATCTTAACTCATAAAATTAAAAAAAAATCTACAAATGACTTTACAAGAACTCAACCCACGAAAGGCATTGAATAAAGCTTTTTTAAAAGTAAAACCGAACAGGTCTGAAATTGAAAACTTTAAGACTCATCTCATTACTTTACTCGATAGGATTAATGACGCGGAAAGTGAAGAGTTTCACAAAAATCTTGTGATTGACTTTTTAAAGAAAACCTACTACGATCCCGATCATTTCATCAATACCAAAGGTCGTAATGATCTGGTGATTCATAACGGACAAACTGCAAAATCAACAGTTGGGGTGATCATTGAAGCAAAAAAACCGTCCAACAAAGCAGAAATGATTACTACTAAAAAATTGAATGTCAAAGCATTTCAGGAACTGGTATTGTACTACTTACGTGAGAGAGTTACCGCTAAAAACTTGGAAATCAAGCATTTGATAGCAACTAATATCAATGAGTGGTTTATTTTTGATGCTGTTACTTTTGATAGACTTTTTGCTCAAAATAAAAATTTTATCAAACAATTCAATGATTTTGAAACCGGACGTTTAGCGGATAGGACTACAGAATTTTTCTACAAACAGATTGCAGAACCTTTTATTGATAGCATTACTTCTGAAATACAATTCGCTTACTTCAACTTTCAAGATTATCAAAAAATCTTACGTAATAAAGATAGAACAGACGATAATACATTAATTGCGTTATTCAAATTACTTTCTCCGGAACATCTCTTGAAACTTCCTTTTCCCAACGATAACAATACGCTTGACAGACGGTTTTATAGCGAATTGTTACATATTATTGGTCTGACTGAAACTAAAAAAGGAGGTAAAAAGCTAATTGAACGAAATAAAGTGGGTGAGAGATACACCGGAACCATCCTTGAAGATACTATTATTCAATTGGATAGCTTGGATAAACTCAGTAGACTTGAAAAGCCAACTCTATTTGGCAATACACAACAGGAACGACTTTTTAATGTTGCATTGGAGCTTTCCATTACCTGGATAAATCGTATTTTGTTCTTGAAACTGTTGGAAGCCCAGTTGATTACTTTTAATCAAGGAGATAAATCTTACTCCTTCCTCAATTTGGATAAAATAAAAAGTTTTGACGATCTCAATACGCTTTTTTTTCAAGTCTTAGCTCGAAAACATGCGGAACGAAATGAAAATGTTAAAAACAATTTTGAGAAAGTACCTTATCTCAACTCCTCTCTTTTTGAGCCGACAGATTTGGAACACACTACGCTATTAATCAGTAATTTAAGTAATGACAGACCTATACCTGTTTTCGCGCAAACCGTACTAAAGGATCTACAGGGAAAGAAAATAACAGGGAATTTAAATACACTGGAATATCTGTTTGCATTTTTGGATGCTTACGATTTTGGAGCAGAAGGAGGAGAGGAGATTCAAGAAGAGAACAAAACGCTGATTAATGCATCAGTTCTCGGTTTAATTTTCGAGAAAATTAATGGTTATAAAGATGGCTCCTTTTTCACTCCCGGTTTCATCACAATGTATATGTGTCGCGAAACGATTCGCAAAGCTGTCGTACAAAAGTTTGATCAGGAACTTCCTGATTATAAGATTAATAGGATTGAGGATATTTATAATTTGATTCCACAAAAAATATCGGTAAAAAGAGCAAACGATATTATCAATTCATTAAAAATTTGTGATCCGGCTGTGGGATCTGGACATTTTTTGGTAAGTGCACTCAATGAACTCATTGCAATAAAAAATGATTTGAAAATTCTAGAAGATCGTGAGGGGAAATCACTGCATCGTTATGAGATAGAAGTGGTTAATGATGAGTTGATTGTAACAGATGAAATGGGAGAACTTTTTGAATATAATCCCAACAATAAAGAGAGTCAACGTGTACAGGAAACGCTATTTTATGAAAAGCAAACTATCATTGAAAGTTGCCTTTTTGGGGTAGACATCAATCCCAATTCGGTAAAAATTTGTCGTTTGCGTCTGTGGATTGAACTGTTAAAAAATGCCTATTACAAAAACAAGATTGAATTAGAAACCCTTCCCAATATAGATATCAACATAAAATGCGGAAACTCTTTGGTAAGTCGTTTTTCCATTGATGCTGATTTAAAACAAGCTTTAAAGAGAAGCAAATGGACGATCAATAGCTATCGTATGGCAGTTTCTACCTATCGAAATGCCAAAAATAAGGAGCAGAAAAAAGAAATGGAACGCTTGATCAATGAGATCAAAAATAATTTCAGAACAGAGATCAACAATAATGATCCTAAAAAAACACGTTTATCACAATTGGCTTATGAACTGTACAATCGTTTTACGGGCAGTATGCTTTTTGAACCCGATATTCCTTATGGGCGTAATGTGGAACAAAGACGCAAGGAGGAACAGTGTAAAATAGAGGATGAGATAGCCAAATTGAAGAAAGAGATTGATGAAATTGAAAGTAATAACATATTTGAAAATGCTTTTGAATGGCGTTTCGAATTTCCTGAAGTGTTGGACAATGATGGTAATTATGTAGGTTTTGATGTAGTGATTGGCAATCCGCCCTATATGAGAGTGCAAGAGATACAAGCATCGCAGCCCAAACAAAAATTGTATTATGAAAGTCAATATCAAAATGCCAAAGCAGCTTACGATTTGGCTAATATCTTTTTTGAGTTAGCTGTCAATATTTCAAACAAGAAGAGCAATAATGCCTACATTTTTCCACACAAGTTTTTTAATGCGGCAGCTTCCGAAACTTTCAGAAACTATTTGACAAAAGGACAATATATTGATAAAATTGCGCATTTTGGGGCTAATATGATATTTGAGGATGCTGACACTTATACCTGTGTGGCACAATTTAGTAAAAAGCTAAGTCAAGGTTTTGACTTTCAACGTTTTTCATATAAGTCAGATTTTAAAAATTTAATGCTGGATAAAAGTAAATACACTTTTATCACGTATGAAATGATAAAAAAAGCTTCTGATTTGTATGGCAGCAATCAATGGATTTTGTTTGATAATAAAATCGGGTTTACGGTTTTTGAAAAAATTTATACAGACGCTAAACTCTTCTCAGATCTTTTTGAAAGCATATTTCAAGGTTTGGCGACAAGCAAGGACGATCTATTTATTTTGGAGTGTATTGATGAAATAGATTTTGGATTAAAAGTTCCTATCAGTGGTAAAGAGTATCAACTTGAAAGAGACTTATTCAAACCCTTTTTAATGGGTAAAGATATTCAACGGTACAGCTACATGACAACAAACAAATATGTATTCTTTCCATACGAAATAAAGAATGGAATTGCTGAAGTTGTTTCAATTGAAGATATTAAAAAACGCTTCCCAAAAACATACAGTTACCTTATCGAACATGAGGCGTTATTTAAAGCTCGTGAAAATGGAAGGGCGGGAAAAATGCAACATTGGTATACGTACATATATCCAAAAAATCTCAATAAATTTGAACAGCCCAAACTTTCGTCAATGGAGATTTGTGCTAGTCACCCCAATGTTGTGTATAATACTGATCACTTTTATCATCCAACAACAGTTTATAGTTGGGTAAAGAAATCAGATATCAAAGAGAGTTACGAGTATCTTTTGGCAGTAGCCAATTCAAAACTATTGTGGTGGTTTTTGAAAATAACCGGGGATACTTTACAAGGTGACGCAAGGAGATTTAAAACCAACTACTTAAATCCTTTTCCATTACCGAAATTTGTTGAAGAAGGAGTTGAAAATAAAATAGTGGATTTGGTTAAGGAGGTACTGGAATTGAAAAGACAAAACCCATCAGTCGATACCACAGATTTAGAAAATCAGATAGACCAATGGGTTTATAAACTTTACGATTTAACGGAGGAAGAAATCGGAATAATTGAGAACAATTGAGAACAATTGAGCTAACAGATAACCTGATGAGCCGGATATTCCCATTGAAAGAAGGATTTCCTCCCCCCTTTTTTTATTTTTAAAAGCTCATTTTACCAAACATCATTTTCTTCTTTTTCCCAATAGGAAGGATAAGTTCATCTTGATCATTAAGGTGACAGAATCTGGATAAAAAGGTAAGGTTAGTTTGTTTTTCATCAAACAATGTTTTTACAGTATACTTTCCATCTTCATTAATAGTAATCATTTTAGTTGCCGGGTTCTTTGTGTTCATCGCAAGACTCACTCTTATTCTGCCATCAGGTCTTTCATGTTTGTTACATTCTTTTTCATTGGTTTCCCGATCAGTATTATAAACGATATGAACTTTTCCATCTTTTACAAAATAGTAGGGGGTAACTGTTACATATGGCTCATATACATACTGTGCTAACTTTACGTTATACCTTCTGCCTATAGTTTGGTCGTAGGTTGTTTGGTTCGTTTTGCTATCTACACCAATCAAGCGGAAACTTCTATTCCAATAAAAGTAGGTCCTATCTATAATTCCGTTAGATTGACGAACTTCAATTTCTATCAAGCCCCTATTTTGAAAAGCAACGGTGTATTTTCCATCACCCAGATCCATAATTTGATCTATTTTCCACTCTCCATCATAAGCTTGTTTTGTAAAAATAGGGTCAATACCACCTTCATTAAAATCTACTTTAAAGCCGACCATACTTTCATTTTCTGCGTAAACACAAAGATATTGATGAGGGGCTCCGTATGATCCTACTTTTAAATCCATTAATTCCATTTTTTGAGATTGTAACGGGAAACTTACAAATTTGCTATCAGAGGCACTCAATTCAACAAAATCTAAGGAGGTCAATTTTGTCTTTCTCTTGTTCTCATACACTGTAATACTCAATACTAACTCTCCGGCATCTGATAAAAAAAGATTTCGAACTTCAGGATAACCGGATCCATTATAATCATAGTAGTGAGTCCACGCTTCATTGAACTCTTTGTCAAAACATTTGATAATAAGGGTTCCATTACCTGTATTAGGATTTTTACCACTCACAACAAAAACGGTAAATTCACGATTTTCCGACTTGGCAAGATTAATGAAGGGGTACTTATCTAATGCCTGAAAGGAGAATAGTTCCATTGTTTTAACCTTCCTAAAATTGAGTGGATCGTAAAGATCTAATTTTACCTCTGTTTTTTCCCCTTTTTTAGCGGTAGTTGAGTGTGCAACATAGATTTGCTCACCCCAAACACCTGCACCTATTTCATCATATTCAATTTCGGTTGGCATCGATTCTCTGATTAATTTGGTCCCGTCCGATGCAAAAAAGATATATCTGGTATCCTCGAATGTTACGAGTTTAGCACGATTTACATTTTCTGCGTAATAGGAGGTTCCATTAATAGATCCTATGTAACTACCATTAGCGATCCAATTTCCTTGGAAAAGATTGGTTTTTAACTTGGTTGCGGCACCCCAGTTTACGGATTGGGCATTCAATCCCCAAATAGCCATAAAGCATGAAATAATAAATGCAAATTTTTTCATAGGTGTTGATTTTTATTGATGATCATCGGTTTGTTTATAACCTGCAAATATAAGTAAATCTTATTTATAAAACCTTTTCTTTTTTTCGCTCAATCCAATCCATCAGTAATGATCCAACAATGCTAATTGTCAGGATTGCCAAAATCATCATTAAGGAGAAACCGGTGGAAATGTGCAGATCGAAAACAAAGACCAGGATCATTTTTACCCCAATATAACCCAATAGTACAGACAAACCGATTTTGAGGTAACGGAATTTGTCCATGATGCTTTCCAGCATAAAGAATAGAGAACGTAATCCTAAAATGGCGAACACATTGGACATAAATACAATATAGGGATCATTGGTTACAGAAAAAATGGCCGGGATAGAATCTACAGCAAAGACAATATCGGAAAGTTCGACTATTAACAATACGATAAATAGGGGAGTAGCCAACCATTTCCCATTCTCTTTGATAAAAAAGTCATGTCCATGAACTTTGGAGGTTGACCATCCTCTTTTAGCAAAAAAGCGGACCAGTTTATGATTTTCAATATCGATTTTCTCCTCTTTATTTCGGTCGATAAACATTTTAATTGCTGTAAAGAGCAGGAAGGCTCCAAAAATGGCTAAAATAAACTCAAAACGTTCTATCAGCGCTGCAGCGGCAAAAATAAATATGAAACGGAATACTAAAGCACCTATAATACCATAAAAAAGGATTCGGTGTATGTAAGCCCGATTCACGTTAAATGAGGTAAAAATTAAGATGAACACAAAAATATTGTCAATAGAGAGTGCTTTTTCAATCAGGTAGCCGGAAAGGTACTCTAAAGAGAGGGTTTTGCGATACAGGTGAATCGCTTCCTGAAAGCTCATACCATCAAAGTTAAGTCGGTGATGGTGCTTTTTATTGATCGAGAGGAGCGTTTCCATATCTTCGATGCCATGAATGAGCTCCCCCCTGAGATAAATAAATACATAAAAAAGAAGAGCAAGAGAGATCCAGACGATAGTCCAGATCAATGCTTCCTTGAATTTAATTTCATGATCTTTCTTATGAAATACTCCCAAATCGAGGAAGAGCATAAGTATGATGAAAGCAAAGAAGATGATCAGTGTGATTGATTCGGCCATGAGTTTACTTGTTTTTTAATTCTAAACCTAGTTTTTTGCCTTCTTGAATCATAAATTGATAGGCCGCTTCCAATTCATTCGGAATAATCCCATCTAAAATTGCTTCACGAATAGCTGTTTTGATGATGCCCACCTCTTTAGATGGTTGTAAATCAAATGATTCCATGATCAATTGTCCATCAATAGGGGGTTGCCAATTACGCAGCTGGTCTTTCTCTTCAACCTCTTTCAGTTTGTTGCGTACAATGGCAAAATTATTAAGATATTTTTTAACTTTTTCTCTATTTTTTGAAGTTACATCCGCCTCACAAAGGAGCATCAGATCATCAATTTGATCGCCGGCATCAAAAAGCAGTCTTCTTATTGCCGAGTCGGTAATCTCATCTTCAACCAATGCAATGGGACGAAGATGGAGTTGCACCAGGAGCTGAACATATTTCATCCTTTCGTTGGTAGGCATTCGAAGTCGATTAAAAATTTGTGCTACCATTTTAGCTCCTACTACTTCATGACCGTAAAATGTCCATCCATGTACGGAATCAAATTTTTTGGTTCTTGGCTTTCCAATATCGTGAAGTAAAGCAGCCCAAACCAACCATAAGTTATTGGAAACCATTGCAATTTTATCAACGACTTCTAAAGTGTGCAGGTAGTTATCTTTATGTTTTTTTCCATCATGACTTTCAACTCCTTTGAGTTCAATTAATTCCGGTAGAAATTGTTGCAATAATCCGCTCTGTTCACAAAGTTGGATTCCTAGTGAGGGTAGGGGAGCCAATAAAATTTTATTGAACTCTTCCATGATTCGCTCTTTTGAAATAATCTCCAGACGTGAGGCATTATTTTGAATAGATTGGAAGCTGTTTTCTTCAATTGTAAAACCTAGTTGAGTAGCAAAACGAACGCCTCGCATCATTCTTAAAGGATCATCGGAGTAAGTAACATCCGGATCCAATGGGGTTCTTAAAATTTTATCTTGAAGATCTTGAAACCCGTTAAAAAAATCGATTAATTCTCCTTTTTTCGCTCCATTGATAGCGATTGCCATAGCATTGATGGTGAAGTCTCTACGACTGATGTCATCCCACAGAGTTCCATCTTCTACAATAGGTTTTCTTGAATTTTTATTGTAGGATTCCTTTCTGGCGCCTGCAAACTCGATTTGGTGTCCCATATAGGTCAATTGAGCAGTTCCAAAGTTCTTATATACAGCCACTTTACAATCCGGAGAGATCTCTTGAGCCACCTTCTGGGATAGTTCTATACCGCTTCCTATCACCAGGATATCAATATCTGTGGAGTTTCTTTTCAGGAACAGATCTCTTACAATACCACCCACGGCATAGGTCTCCACTCCAAGTTCATCAGCCACTCGTTCTACAATGTCGTAGATGGGATGTTTGAGCAATTTCCTTAAATTGTTTGCAGTAGTCATTGTACGATTATCCACAGATTTTAAATATCATCTCTTTCAACAACTCTTCTTGAGCGGTTGCACTCTCCACTCCTTTAGATTTGGCATCATATTCTCTTAGAATAGCTATATTTCTCTGTAATTCGGCAATAGAGAAAGAATTGGCTTGCTGTATATTTTTGTTTAAAGCCCAATCACTATTGGTTGTGTAGATTGTTTTAGCCGCAGCTTTCGATTTATCCGAAAGATTATAAGCCAACATTTTCAGATAAAAAGAGGTCAAACTATTGATGGTTTTAGGGTTAGGATTGGTGTCAAAGTGATTACAAAAATTAAACATAATTTGATACACCCGAGCTTTATTTCGCCTAGCTAAAGCATCTTGCAGTTCAAAAATATTGTATTCTTTGCTGATTCCTATGTGTTGCTCTATTATTTGTGGTGTAATTTCACTACCAGGGGGGAGGATGATTTTTAGCTTTCTCAACTGGTTATCAATAGTTGAGAGATCATTCCCTATATGTTCTGCCAGAATATTGGTTGCATGATCAGTGATTCTAAATTGGTAAAACTTCACTCTATCCGCAATCCATTTAGGAACCATATAATCTGAGATCTTTTTGGAATTAAAGAGCACCCCATGTTTATCCACTATTTTGGATAGAGAGGCCGGTGCGTCTTTATACTTATGGCAAAGAACCAGAATAGAGGAAGGAGAGGGATTCTCAATATAGGGGGTCAATCCGTTTATTTTTGAAAGATCTTGCGCTTCTTTAACAATAACTACTCTTTTTGGGGCTCCAAAAGGGAACATTTTAACATTAGCAAGAATCTCATCGACGTAAGTATCCTTTCCATAAACAATCCATTGGTTGAAATCTTGCTGATCTTTTTCAATCGCGTGATTTTCAATATGGTCGGATATCAGGTCAATATAGAAAGGTTCTCCGCCTTGTAAAAGGTAGACAGGAGCATATTGATGAGATTCTAATTGTTTAATAATTTGTTCAAAAGTCATGGTTAAAAATCGTAATAGTCAAACTTCAAGTGTTTAACGGTTAAACCCTTATTAATCAGCATTTTGAGTGCTTCAATTCCAATTTTTAGATGATCTTCAGTAAAATTCCTCGTAACATATTGATCACTCTCTTCAGTTTTAATACCGTCAATATTCATGGGCTGGTCGGATATTAAAAGTAGTGCACCGGTTGGGATTCTGTTTGAAAACCCGACAGAAAAGAGTGTTGCAGTTTCCATATCGATAGCGGTAGCTCTAATTCTTCTGAGGTATTCTTTAAACTCTTCGTCATATTCCCAGAGGCGACGGTTGGTAGTATAAACGGTTCCGGTCCAATAATCTCTTCCGGCATCCCGAATAGCCGTTGAGATTGCTTTTTGTAAGTTAAAAGCAGGTAGTGCCGGTACTTCAGGAGGAAAGTAGTCGTTAGAGGTTCCTTCTCCACGGATGGCTGCAATAGGAAGCAGGAGTTCACCTACTCCGATGTAGGGTTTTAAGCCTCCTGTTTTTCCTAGAAAGAGAACCGCTTTGGGTTCAACGGCAATCAATAGGTCCATTACTGTAGCAGCCATTGGACTTCCCATTGAGAAGTTGACGATTGTGATGTTATCTTTAGTAGCACTTTGCATGGGTAATAATTCACCACAAAGTGGAACATCCATCATTTGAGTGAATTGGGTAACATAGTCTCTAAAATTGGTTAAAATAACGTACTTACCGAAATCTTCAACCCGAGTTCCGGTGTAACGAGGAAGCCAATTTTTAGCGATGCTTAATTTATCATGCATGAGAAATCAATTATAAGTATTTTTGATTTTTTTTATCTTTTACTTTTCTTCTTTGCTTTTTCCCCCTCTTTGATTTGTGCAACAGCTTCTCCGGTCGCAGTAATCAAAGGTTGAACGGATACTTTTTCTCCCACAGCTTTTTGCATCCAAAGGTCCGGAGTAAGGCGACCAATGGCGAATATACGATCGATCTCTTGAGCCAAATCTTTCCCTTTAAGGTAAGTTTCCAATTGAAAATCAATGATATGTCCGATAGGATAAGCAGAAAGGTAAAGTGGGGCATCAATCATGTGAGAATAAATAGCCAGAATTGGAATATCTTTAGTCCCAAAAACAGGAGCGTAGTATTGATTCCATACATCTTTTGCAATTTGAATTACAGCATCTTTCAATTCGTTGGCATTGGCATAAGGATGACTATACATCCATTGCCAAACTTTAATATCAACAAGAGATACACCCATAATCTCATAACAACCCCAGAAAAGATCTAAGGTGTTGAGTGCTTCTGTTAAGGGGTCATCACTTGGGATTCCTAAGAGTTCCAGGTCTTTTCCCTGGAAAGTAAATGCCAATGCTTCGGTAAATGCTGTGTTGGGAACACCATGTAGGAAGTAGTTATGCACATCATGAAGAGAAATGGTTTGCTCAACATTGTGTCCAAATTCGTGAACTCCAATATTGTACCCCTTGTAATCCATTCCGCTTTGGGATACGCGAGTTCTCAGCAAAGAATGAGCAGATTTCATTTCTGCACCCCAGGCATGACCGGCACCTACGGAAGGATCTACTGTAATGTGTGAACAGATCTCTTTTGCTCTTTCAGCGCTATAGCCCAGTTTCATAAGGATGTTGGGGAGATCTTTCTCAAATGCTTTATGGGTAGGATATTTACTTTTTGTGATACTATCCAGATAAGCCGGATCATAATTACTTCTTGTTTTAAATCCATCATACCAGATGTCAAAAGGTTGTAATTTGCGTCCCAATCTTTTGGAGATCATTTGCGCCACTTCCTTTACTTGAGGGGAGGTGATCAGGGTAGTGAAAAGCTTTTCAACTTCTTCAACAGGGATCTCTAAATCAGTATTAAATTTTCGTTCAACATAGTTTTTATAGTTGGGATAGTAAGGGTCGCTATTTTTCATTGCTTGAAAAATATTCAAAAGATGTTGATAACGTAAATTTTTATCAGGAGTTCCAACCACTTCAATTTCACCGAGGTAGATTCCATTGGATGGGGAGTGCCACAAATAATCGTTAGTTTCAAATAACTCAACCGGAACATCCTGTTTTATAATATGCAGCATAGTATGATAGATTAGTTTTTGCTTTTCATATCCATCGCTGGCAGCATATTGTGCTTTAATTTCGTCACGTAGTCCCCAATGAGAGATCAATTTCATATCCCATGGCCAATAACGTACGAATTGAGGTCCCAACAGTTTTCCCATGGGGATGTTGTAATTGGAAATATAGTTGTCGGCTTGCGCGGTAGCTGTATTGATCTGTTGGTTGATTTCTGCAGTTACGCGAGAGGTAAAGATGTCTCCCAATCTGACATAGCCCCACTCTTGCTCTGTCCACTTATCTCCATTTGCCATTTTTTCCTCCAGTGTATAGTAAGGAAAATTTAAGATTACAATAAATGCAATCTTATTTTTAAACATGTCGTCATTGAAGTTGGCATTTGGATTATAAGCACTAAAAATGTCATCAATCTTGAGATTCTCATATCCGACCACATGAGTTGGTCTGAGTAATTGCATGGAAATGAGATTGTTGTAACCCAAGATAGTTTCAAAATGAGCTTCAATTCTTTCGAATAACTTCTGCTTATCCTCTTTGGTTCTACAAGAATAAGTTTCACAAAGGTTCAAAAAATCCTCATTGGTACCATCGGAAGGTTGCCACAATTTAGCAACTTGTCTAACGCCTCTTTCCACAATCTTGTTCGAAATCTCGCTCTTTTTGTAGATTTTTGAAAGCGTGTTAGAGATTGTTTTGTCTGATACAAAATCCGAATTGGTATCGGCCATAGTATGAGATGTTACTAGGGACAGCATAATAATAGCTAATAGATATGGTTTCATAAATTGATTAATTATATTTTTAATGAATAAATTTCAAAAATAAGTGAGTTGATACAAATCGGCAAATATAAGATTTTTTTCGGAAAGTTTTTAAATATATTTACAGAAAATGGTGCCTTTTTTGAGGAGAATAATTATAAAAGTGAAGCTACAAATAAAAAAAAGTAAAAATTAGTTATAATATCAATAATTATTTGTATTTTTGCACTCTCATATTTCGGGGTGTGGCGCAGTTGGCTAGCGTACTAGTATGGGGTACTAGTGGTCGGAAGTTCGAGTCTTCTCACCCCGACAAAAAAAAAGCGGTTTTTGATTCAAAAACCGCTTTTTTTTATGTTTGGCTTTTTATCCTTTCAATGCCTCCGCACCACTAACAATTTCGTTCAATTCGTTGGTAATAGCTGCCTGACGAGCATTGTTATAAGCCAATTTAAGGTCTCTCAATAGCTCTATTGCATTGTCTGTTGCTTTGGACATAGCAGTCATTCTTGCACCATGCTCAGAAGCAACGGAATCTAATATTGTTTTGAATAGTTGAGTTTTTAAGATTTTAGGAACTAATAGTTCTAACAACTCAGCTCTGGAAGGTTCATAAATATAATCTATGCCTAGAGTATTTTGATTCTCTTCTACACTTTCTTCTTCAATCGGTAAATATTGTTCGATTTCGATTTTCTGAACAGCTGGATTAACAAATCTGTTATAGATGATCTCAATGCGATCATAATCACGATTGATATAATAATCCATTAAGGTTTCAGCAAACTCAGCAATAGGATGAAATTGCGTTTTTTCTATAAAGGTTTCATAGTGACCAACTACATTGTATTTTTTCTCCAATTGCTCTTTTCCCTTTTTTCCGATACAGATTAGATCAATATTTTCATTTCCTAGTTGTTCCGGGTAGTTTTCTTCGATATAGCGTTGTGTTTCTTTTGTAATGGAAGAGTTAAAACTACCGCATAAACCTCTGTTAGAAGTAATGACAATTAATAAAATTTTATTAGGATCTCTTTGCATAAAGAGAGGCATTTCAGATTTGTTAGGAATGGAACTAGAAATATTGGATAAAATTTCATTCAGCTTATTGGAGTAAGGTCTCAATCCGATAATACTATTTTGCGCCCTTCTCAACTTAGCAGCCGATACCAGTTTCATCGCACCGGTAATTTTTTGTGTCGATTGAACCGAGCCGATTCTATTTCTAATCTCTTTTAAACTAGCCATAATCTTTTAATTCGTTGACTCCGGTACTATACTTCGTACTGTTTTGCTATTTCTATACAAACTTTTTCCAATACGGATGTTATATTATTATCAATAATACCTTTTTTGATAGATTCCAGTACTTCAGGATGTTTTTCATTGAGTTCCAATAAGTAATTATCCTGGAAGTTTTTAATACTATGTACAGGCACTTTTTGAAGTAAAGAGTTTACTCCGCAGAAGATAATGGCTACTTGCTCTTCCACCTTCATGGGTGAATATTGCGCCTGTTTCAAAATCTCAACGTTTCTCACTCCTCTATCCAAAACATTCTGTGTAGCTTGGTCCAGATCGGATCCAAACTTAGCAAATGCTTCCAACTCACGATATTGTGCTTGATCCAGTTTTAATGTACCCGCTACTTTCTTCATTGATTTAATCTGTGCATTTCCTCCTACACGCGAAACGGATATACCTACGTTAATCGCAGGTCTCACACCGGCGTTAAAGAGGTTGGTTTCCAAAAAGATCTGTCCGTCAGTAATGGAGATCACGTTGGTAGGGATATAAGCTGATACGTCTCCCGCTTGTGTTTCAATGATGGGCAGTGCAGTCAATGATCCTCCCCCTTTAACCATCGGTTTCAAAACTTCAGGAAGGTCATTCATTTGGCTGGCAATTTCGTCAGATTCGATGATTTTAGCAGCTCTTTCCAATAATCTGGAGTGTAAGTAAAATACGTCACCGGGATAAGCTTCTCTACCGGGTGGACGACGGAGCAACAAGGATACTTCACGATAAGCTACAGCTTGTTTTGAAAGGTCGTCATAAACAATCAGTGCGGGTCTTCCGGTATCGCGGAAAAACTCCCCAATAGCTGCACCGGCAAAGGGTGCGTAGAACTGCATTGCTGCCGGATCGGAAGCGGTAGCTGTGATAACCACTGTATAAGGCATGGCACCTTTTTCAGTTAATGTTTTTACGGTATTGGCAACTGAAGAACCTTTTTGTCCTACAGCAACGTAGATACAATATACGGGTTCTCCTTTGTCGTAGAACTCTTTTTGATTAATAATGGTGTCAATAGCAATCGCTGTTTTTCCTGTTTGACGGTCACCAATGATCAACTCACGTTGTCCACGGCCGATTGGAATCATCGCATCAATTGCTTTAATTCCTGTTTGAAGGGGTTCTTTCACAGGTTGACGGAAGATTACACCGGGGGCTTTACGTTCAATTGGCATCTCATAAAGTTCTCCTTTAATTTCTCCCTTTCCGTCAATAGGTTCTCCCAGAGTGTTGATAACTCTACCTAACAAGCCTTCACCAATTTTAATGGAAGCTACACGTCCGGTTCTCTTACAAAGGTCTCCCTCATTGAGAGATTTTGCATCTCCTAAAAGTACAACACCCACGTTATCTTCCTCTAAGTTCAACACAATTCCGGTGATATCACCTTCCGGTTTTTCAAAAGTTACCAACTCTCCCGAAAGAGCATTTTGTAATCCGTATACACGTGCAATTCCGTCACCAACAACAAGAACAGTTCCTGTTTCCTGAAGTTCGGTGCTTGCATCAAAGTTTTTTAGTTGTTGACGAAGTATTGCAGTTACTTCTGAAGGTTTAATTTCTGCCATTATATAATTTGTTATTTGCTGTTAAAAGGATACTTTGTATATATTTTGTGAAAATTCTGTTCTTAATCGTCTGATTTTTGAGGAGATGGAAGCATCTACTAAAACATCATCTACTTTGATCACTACACCTCCAATAATTTTTGGATCTATGGAAATATCCATGATGATGTTACATCTGAATTCCTCTTCCAGTAATTTTTTAATTTGATCAACTAAGGGGGAGGAAATCTCTTTCGCAAAAGTTAGTTTTGCCACTTTAATGTTATGGTGTTGGTGGTAGATTCTGATAAACTGTTCCAAAATCGTAAAGATCTCAGGAATTCTGCGTTTTTTGATAATCAATAACAGGAAAGTGAAGGAGGTTTCTGTAATCTTTCCTGAAAAGATAGAATTAAAAAGATCGCTTTTCTTAGATAGTGAAACATGTGGTGAATCTATTAACACTCGCAGATCTTTCGTTTCTTTTAAAACATTGATAATGAGTTGAACATCTTTAAAAACCTCTTCGATTTGAGACTGTTCTTTGGCGAAATCGAACAAGGCTTGTGCATAGCGTGTTGCTAATTTGGGATTCTTCATTGCTTAGTCTTAAAAATGCGCGCAAAGATACAAATTTTTACAGTAACGAAACTCTTTTTTTTCATAAATTTAACATTAATCTCTAAATTTTCTCTACTTTTGCTTTTTTAAAACGGTGATTTTATGAAAAAACTCTCGATGGATCAACTCAATCGCGTTTCAGTATCTGAATTTCAGGATGAGGCAAAGTTCCCTTTGGTACTTATTCTGGATGATATTCGGAGTATGAATAATGTGGGCTCTCTTTTCAGAACTGCTGACGCTTTTGCGGTTGAACATCTCTATCTGTGTGGAATCACCGGCCAACCTCCCCATAAAGAGATTCATAAAACTGCACTTGGAGCTACGGAATCGGTTTCCTGGTCGTACGAAAAGAGTGTCGTGGATTTGGTGAAGAGACTCAAAGAGGAGCAATTTCTGGTTTATATTGTCGAGCAGACAGATACCCCCCTCTTTTTAAATCATTTTGAACCTAATAAAGATAAAAAAATAGCGATTATATTAGGTAATGAGGTGTTTGGGGTTAATGATGCGCTGTTGTCTTTGGTAGATGGTGCATTGGAGATTCCACAATACGGAACCAAACATTCGCTCAATGTGACCATTGCCGGTGGGGTAGTGATCTGGTCTCTGATTCAAAAAATGGAGCGACAAACTGTGTAGAAGTTAATCCTGAGTATATTGTTGATAAACACGGCGAATTCCTTCTTCCAAGGAGATGGCAGGAGTAAAATCAAACTCTTTTAACCGCGTGATATCCAATTGTTTTTTGTAAGTTCCATCAGGTTTTGAATGATCCCATACAATTTCGCCTTTATAATCGGTAATTTGTTGAATTAATTCTGCTAATTCTTTGATGGTTAGATCAATACCTGTACCTATGTTAATGTGCGAGATCTTTTTTTCTTTGTAAAGCTGATCGGCGGAAACATGTTTCATGATATGAATTACACCTCTGGCCATGTCATCCACGTGAAGAAATTCGCGATACACCTGACCGGTTCCCCAGAGTGTAATTTTATCCGATTCTAATCCATACCGACTTAGTTGTATTTTAATCTCTTCTTGACTCATTTGATCGTTAAGAGTCTCCATAGGATGTGCTTTGAGATCTTTGTATATTCCAGCCCAGTCATCATTAAAGAGTAGTTTCCCAAGATGCATTTTGCGTATCATGGCCGGTAAAACGTGTGATGTTTCCAAATCATAATTATCATTTTCTCCATACAGATTGGTGGGCATCACAGAAATAAAATCGCAACCGTATTGGTGATAGTAGCTTTCACACATTTTTATCCCGGCAATCTTGGCAATAGCGTAGGGTTCATTAGTGTATTCTAAAAGACCGGTTAGCAAGGCCTCTTCTCGTATGGGTTGTGGGGCTTCTTTGGGGTAGATACAGCTGCTTCCTAGAAAGAGGAGTTTCTTGGTGTTGTTGAGTTTTGCCGCGTGGATCAGGTTATTTTGAATCATCAGATTCTCATATATAAACTGAGCACGATAAGTGTTGTTAGCTAATATTCCTCCTACTTTGGCAGCTGCAACAAAAATGTACTCCGGTTTTTCTTTTCTAATGAGGTCATGGGTCATCTCCTGATTGGTTAAATCTACTTCTTTGGAACTTTTTAATAATAGATTATGAAACCCCTCAGCCCGCAGTTGTCTAACAATTGCAGAACCGACCATACCTAGATGCCCGGCAACATAGATTTTAGAATTCAAATTCATATTGACAAAAGTTTACAGATAGGTTGAACTCAATTTATGGTAATCAGTCAAAACCATGATTTTAACCAACTCGCTAAACTTGGTTTTAGGTTCCCAACCGAGTAGTTTTTTAGCTTTCGAGTAGTCGCCCAGAAGGAGTTCCACCTCTGTAGGTCTGTAGTAGCGTGGGTTGATTGCAACAACCTCTTTACCAATAGATTTTAGAATGCCTACCTCATTCACTCCCGTGCCTTTCCATTCAATCTCTTCACCCAAAACTTTGAAAGCTTCCTCTACAAATTCTCTAACAGTATGAGTTTCTCCGGTTGCCAATACAAAATCTTGGGGGGTGTCAGATTGGAGTATTCTCCACATTCCTTCCACGTATTCAGGTGCGTAGCCCCAGTCTCTTTTAGCATCTAAGTTTCCGAGATACAGTTTATCCATTTGTCCGGTCATGATTTTGGCCACACCTACACTAATTTTTCGTGTTACGAAAGTTTTACCTCTCCGTTCACTCTCATGGTTGAATAAAATACCGTTGCATGCAAAAAGATTGTAGGCTTCCCTGTAATTTACTACCATCCAGTATGCATATAATTTAGCCACAGCATACGGGCTTCTTGGATAGAACGGAGTGTTTTCATTTTGTGGCACCTCCTGAGCCATTCCAAAGAGTTCTGAAGTGGAAGCCTGATAAAAACGAGTATTGATTCCGGTCTCTCTGATGGCATCTAAAAAGCGAAGTGTTCCAATTGCATCCACTTCGGCTGTGTACTCCGGAACTTCAAAGCTGACTTGGACATGGCTTTGTGCTCCAAGATTATAAATCTCATCGGGTTTAATTTTTTCAACTAATCGATTGAGATTGCTGGAGTCAGTCAGATCTCCATAGTGCAAAAAGAAGCGTTTATCCAATAAGTCAGGATTATTGTATAGATGATCTATTCTTTTGGTGTTAAAGGAACTGGATCTACGAATAATCCCATGAACTTGGTACCCTTTTTCGAGTAATAGTTCTGTTAAATAACTTCCATCTTGACCGGTAATTCCCGATATCAGTGCTTTTTTCATACTTTCTTATCCAATTATTATGGTTTTTACGATAATTTTTTAATTATAGTTCCCAAGTCGAATATCTCTTGTTCACCGGTTTCCATGTTTTTTAGTGTATAGCGATTTTGATTGATCTCTTGTTCTCCAGCCATAACGACGAAGGGGATTCCCTTGTTGTTGGCATAGTTCATTTGTTTTCCAATTTTAACTTTATCCGGATAGATCTCTGCAGCAATTCCGGCGGCTCTAACCTGTTGAACTGCTTTTAAAGCATAGAGTTGTTCAGATTCACCAAAGTTAAGGAAGATCACTTTAATCGGAGTTCCAATCTGTTTAGGAAAAAGGTTCATCTCTTCTAATACATCATAGATTCGTTCAGCTCCGTACGAGATTCCCACTCCCGACATGTTTTTCAATCCAAAAACACCTGTTAAATCATCATATCTGCCACCTCCGGAGATACTACCCATTACCACACCCACTGTTTTTACTTCAAAGATAGCTCCGGTGTAGTAGTTTAGACCGCGAGCCAAAGTAATATCGATTTCAGGCTCTTCAATGTGCAATTCCTGACACATTAGGATAATCTCTTCCAATTCACGCACTCCTTCAGACCCAATGGCGCTATTTTCAAAGTAGTGTCTTAATAGAGCTAATTTTTCCCGGTTATTTCCTGTAAAGTTGAAGAAAGGTTCAATTTTGTTGATCGCTTTAATACTGATCTCTCGTTGGAGTAGCTCTTCATATACTTTTTCCTTTCCAATTTTGTCAATTTTATCGATTGCAACGCAGATATCGGTGATCTTTTCAGGGTGTCCCACTACTTCAGCTATTCCGGATAACACTTTTCTGTTGTTGATCTTCATTTCAATCGGAATTTGAAACTTTCCAAAAATCTCATTCGTAATTTGGATCAATTCCACTTCATTCAATAAAGAATCACTTCCAATTACGTCAATATCACATTGATAAAATTCGCGGTATCGTCCCTTTTGTGGTCTGTCTGCTCTCCAAACCGGCTGCATTTGATATCTTTTGAATGGGAAAGTCAGATCATTTTGATGTTGTACAACAAATCGGGCAAAAGGAACGGTAAGGTCATAGCGTAATCCTTTCTCAGCAATTAGGGGTGTCAATTGTTGTGAGTTGTACTCTTCCGGATTAACTCCGGATAAAAAGTCACCGGAGTTGAGGATTTTGAACAATAAACGATCCCCCTCTTCTCCATATTTTCCCATTAATGTGGAAAGATTTTCCATACTGGGGGTTTCGATGGGGAGATACGCATATTTTTCAAAAACCGATTTAATAGTATTGAAAATATAGTTTCGCTTCATCATTTCCAAAGGTTGAAAATCACGTGTACCTTTAGGAATAGATGGTTTGACAATGTTCATAAGTTACTTCTTTTTTTCTGTTTTTTCTAGTTGAATTTTAATATCGTTTAATACATTCATGTAGTTTATAAATGCTTGATAGGGTGAGGGGTATACATCAAAAATTCGTTTTACGGATTCATGAGGTAACCACTTAGTACTCATAAAGTTAAAGTGGAACGCATTTTGTAAACGCAGCCAGGCCAACTTAGTATATTCACAAGTTGATTTATTATATGACTCCTCTAGTTTAAAGAGTTGTGAAAAAGCTTCCTGTTGAAGTTCATTACCAACCCATTCGTTTGGATCTTTTTCTTCACCTGAGCTGGAGATAGCCCATGGTACATGGATTGTAGATTTTGTCGTGTTACTTTCTACGATCGCAGAAGGAGTACATAATTGATGGTTAGCAGAACTTGCTAATTGAGATAGAAAAGCCTTAAAGAAATCAAATATGCCATTCTCTTCCGGTTGGACTAATCCTAAAAGGTCATAATCCCAAAATAGGTTAACCAGTGGTTCCTCTTCAGGGAAAAGATCAATCGATCGTATCATTTTGTCTGCACTAAGGGGGTATTGATCCCAAGTGGAGTCGTTAAATCTAAAGGTTACATCATCTGCTAGATTAGGATTTCGCATCAAAACATTAAGATCGGTTTTATAGGGGTTGCAATATAGATATCCTGAGCTTTTCCAACCCAAAATATGACGTGCACCCTCAGTTAATACCGTACGATAACCTGCTTCATAGAGCCACTCTCCAATCTCATCGGAATAGATCAGTTCTGTATTACAAAAAACAGTGGGTTTAACTCCGAATGTAGATTCGAGTATCTCTTCTTGAAGTCTAATTTGTTCCAGGAAACTGCTTTTATTGTTGAGGGAAGCCAAACTGTGGGTCAAAGTACTTCCAGTAATTTCTACATTCCCGGTAGCAATCAATTGTTTAAAACTTTCCAGTGCTTCAGGATAATACTCTTTGAGAAGCATAATGGTAGATCCTGAGATACTCATACTCAAATAAAGTGAATCAGGATATTTTTTAATCAGTTCCATCAATAGCTGGTTTGTAGGTAAAAAGCTACGGTCAGCTAATCGATGAATTAAATATCTGTTCTGATAATCATCAAAATAGTTATGATTTTGATTTATATCAAAAAAACGATAAGTACGCAGCAAATGGGGTTGAACAACCTGAAAATGGATACAAATTTTACGCATAACATTTTGATTTAAGAGTTTAACAATTGATTATAGATCTTTTTTAACCTTGCCGCCACCTTTTCCCATTGTAAGTTATCCACATCTTCTTTTCCTTTTTCTCCCAAGAAAGTAGCTAAAGCCGGGTAATGTAGAATACCATAGATAGCATCTGCCATGGCATCTACATCCCAAAAATCAACTTTGATAGCATGGGTTAACACTTCAGAAACTCCCGATTGTTTGGAAATTACTACGGGAACATAAGCTCTCATGGCTTCTAAAGGAGAGATTCCAAAAGGTTCGGAGATAGAGGGCATTACATACACATCACTCATTCCAAACATTTCATCAATTTCAGCACCTCTTAGAAAACCTGTAAAGTGGAAACGATCGGAGATTCCTAATTCTGCAACACGTTCAATAGCATTGTGCATCAAGTCTCCGTCACCGGCCAATACAAAGCGAACATTAGGATCCCTGTCAAGTATTTTTTTAGCACTTTCAATAAAATACTCAGGACCCTTTTGGAAGGTAACTCTTCCCAAGAAGGTTACAATTTTTTCTTTTACATATTTTTTTCTAACCACCTCTTTTAAAACAGGTTCAACGGCATTATGCAGCGGGAACACCTTTTTAGGTTCGATGTGGTATTTGTTAATAACAATATCACGGGTCCAATTACTGACAGCGCAAACAGCGTCTGCTTCACTCATTCCGTAACGTTCCATTCCATATACAATGTCGTTGATATTGTGCTCTCCGGAACGGTCAAATTCAGTAGCATGAACATGCACTACCAGTGGTTTTCCTGATATTTTTCTTGCTGCAACCCCGGCTTTATAGGTTAGCCAGTCATGAGCATGAATAATGTCAAAGTCGTATTCAGAAGCAATCTGAGCGGCTACAAGTGCATAATTTTCAACTTCTTGCATTAAATTTTGAGTGTATTTCCCAGTGAATGAGAAAGTTCTTTTTCCCTCGGATGTTTGGGTTTCTATGGTCCCACTTCTCATTTGATCAACTAGTTGATAGTATTGATTGATTCCTACATAGGGGATTAATTTTGAGTTTACTTCAATGAAGGAGACATTTTGAAAAAGTGATGTGATATGGGATTGGGTAAAATCCACTGCAACAGCACTGGCATCAATAATTCGGGTATAGGTTTGATCTTCATCTTGTGATGCTTTAGGCATGACAAAAAGTACTTCTACATCATTTTTGGCCAAACCTTTAGTTAACCCGTAACATGCAGTTCCCAAACCACCTGAAATATGTGGGGGAAATTCCCAACCAAACATTAATACTTTCATCTCTTTAGTTTTTTCTATTCATATTTTTTACTATACTTTTTTGACCTCCTTCAAGGTTCCCTTCTCTTTTTCAATCAACCATTTTATTTGTAAAGCAGCTGCAACACTCCATGCTTGAGATATACATCCTTTAGGTTTAAACGGAGGATTTCCATCTGTAATTTCAGCAATGGTAGATACTCCATAATCTTTCATGAAAGCATCAAATTGATACAGGAGTTTTTCCAAAACCGGAATTGCATCTTTTTGATGTACTGCGACTAATCCTTCTGCATAAGGAGCTAATAACCACGGCCAATTGGTCCCCTGATGGTACGCTCTGTCCCGTTCTGCTTGGTTGCCTTCATAAAACCCTTTGTAATCGACATCCTGAGGACTCAACGTACGCAATCCCTTATCGGTTAATAATTCCTTCATAGCAACGTTCAAGACCAACTGTTTGATTTTTTCGCTAATAGGAGAGTAAGGGAGAGAGGTTACGATCACCATATTGGGTCGAATCTGGAAGTTTTTATAATCACCGTTCACATAATCTGCTAGGTATCCTTTTTCTTTAGACCAAAAGGTTTCTTTGAACACATTAGGAAATCCTTTAGCAATAGATTCCCATTCATGGACAAACTCACTCTCTTTTGCCAATTTTGCCAACTCCAAAGCAAATTGAATGGCATTGTACCACAATCCATTAATTTCAACCTGATAGCCGGTTCTAGGGGTAACAGGCACGCTATCCACCACGGCATCCATCCAGGTGAGTGCCACTCCATCGCTTCCGGCATAAATCAATCCGTTCTCCTCCATTCTTATGTTGTAGAGAGTCCCTTGTCTGTATGCGTTAAGGATTGATTTGATGATCATTCCATATTCTTTCCATACCTCTTTTTTCATTTTTGTATATTGAGCATACTGTTGCAATGCTCTGATAAACCATAAAGGCGCATCAACAGAGTTGTAGGCAGCATTTCCTGTTCCTCCAATATTGGGGAAAAGTCCATCCTGCATTTCATCTACAATACTGTCGATAATCTCCTTGAAAAGTTGCGGTTTATTAAGTGCTAATGTAAGACCAGGAAGAGCAATAAAGGTATCTCTTCCCCAACGGCCAAACCAGGGGTAGCCCGCGACGATATAAGTTTTCCCCCCTCTTTTTATAATAAATTGATCAGCAGCATTAATCAAACAGTTAATGAAGGAAGAACGTGTGGTTTTCTTCTTCATTTCCTCTTGGAACAGTGTCTGGATTTGAGTTGGATCCATAGCCGTAGTGCCGATAGATATGTAGAGTTCCTTCTGTTTGAGCTCCATTTGTAGTTTACCCGGCCTCATCAGATCCTCATGCCCATCATATCCCCTTTTAATCTCCTCTTCATATTCTACGTTGTTGTACCACGTAGGTTCATGACGGTATGTAACAGGTTCAGAGGATTGAATATAAACAGGGGTATATTGGTCATATAAACAGTATCTTACGCCATTTTTAACCCACTCAAAATTGGTATTAGCCTGATAGTTCTTAAAAGTTAATTGATGAATCTGACGGAAAGCTAAAAAAGGTTCAATTTGTAGAAATGCAGACTCAAACTGTTCGGGCACAGTATACTTTATCAAAACCCGATCTTGGTCGGAAACAAAAAGCAATTCTTTGTTAAAAGTGAAATTGCCCACTTTATATTGATAAGTGGGAAGAAGGTCGGCATTGAAGTTTTCCAGGTATTTATGTCCTTTAGGATGTAGAATTCCTCCTTTAAATTGTTGAACTCCAATATGAAACTCCATATCATTGATAATAAAAGTTTCATTCAAATTAGAAACTAATAGATGCCTTTCCCCATCAATATTGTCTTGAGGAACAATGAACAAACCATGATACTTTCGCGTATTGAGCCCTAAAATAGTGGTCGTTGCGAAGGAACCTGTTCTACTACATCTCAAAATCTCTCTTTTCTTTGAGAAATTGATATTTACTAACTGCTCTTTGTCAAATTCAATATATGCCATCTGTATTATTTATTAATAACAATATTTATTTTTCCAATGTGTATCCCTTTGGACCCGGTTTGATAGATTCGTGTACCATTAATCACTTCCGGTTCTTCTAAGTAGGTATGCGTATGACCTCCTATGATGAGATCTATCCCATCTACTGTTTCAGCCAGCATCGGATCGGAGATGAGGTTATCACCTACCGGAGTATAGCCCAAATGAGAAAGGCAGATAATGAGATCGCATTTTTCTTTCTTTTTGAGTAGTTCAACCATTTTTTTCCCGCTAGTGATGGGGTCTAAGAAAGTAACCTCTTTAAGTATTGAAGGTGAAACCAATCCGCTCAATGAAGCAGTTAATCCGAAAATACCGATTTTAACGTTGTTAACCCGGATTACTGTGTAGGGTTTTACGATCTTTCTTAGTTTTCTATTTTTAAACTTATAATTAGCACAAACAACCTTAAAACTTGCTTTTTTTAGCTGTTTAGCCAACTCGGCTGATCCATTGTCAAACTCATGATTCCCCAAAGTTACAACATCATACCCCATCATGTTCATCAATTCAATTTCTACTGCACCTTCAAAGAAATTGTAAAAAGGGGAGCCTTGAAAAAAATCACCCGCATCCAAAAGTAGCATGTGGGGTTCCTTTTGCCTTGTTTCCTGAATTAATTGAAAGCGTCGCAATACCCCTCCTACATTTCCATAGGTTTGTGTTTCAACAGGATCGATTTGACTGTGAGTATCATTGGTATGCATTACTACAATATGATTTTGAGCTATACATATTGTGTTAAATATGAGTAAGATAAGAAAAAATGAGTGAATTTGGACCCGTTTTCGCATTGCCAATCGATAATTTTTGCAAATATACAAAATTTTTATCGAGTTAATGGGGCTAAAATCGTTTTTTTTTAATAAATTCGCGGTTGATATATTATTTTGAATATGAAACAGTTCATCAATGCAGCTTGGGAAAATAGAGATCTTTTAAAAAAGCTTGATTATCAAGAAGTTGTAAAAGAAGTGATCGATCAATTAGACCAAGGTTTAATAAGGGTGGCTCTCTATTCAGCAGAACAATGGATTGTCAATGAGTGGATAAAAAAAGCGATTTTACTTTATTTTTCTATTCAATCTAATCAAAAGATATTATCCCCTCCTTTTGAGTATTTTGATAAAATTCCTTTGAAAAGTGGATTTGATAAACTGGGAGTTCGTGTGGTACCTCCGGCAACTGCCAGATATGGCTCTTATTTGGCACCTCAAGTGGTGCTGATGCCATCTTATGTCAATATTGGTGCTTATGTTGATTCCGGTACCATGGTGGATACATGGGCAACTGTGGGATCTTGTGCTCAAATTGGAAAAAATGTACACCTCAGTGGAGGTGTTGGGATTGGAGGTGTTTTAGAACCTTTACAAGCTACACCGGTCATTGTTGAAGACGATTGTTTCATAGGATCTCGCTGTATTGTTGTTGAAGGAGTACATGTAAAAAAGGGAGCGGTATTGGGGGCTAATGTAGTGTTGACAAAAAGCACGAAAGTGATTGATGTTACAGGGAAAGAACCTATAGAGTATAGTGGTTATATTCCTGAAAATAGTGTGGTGATTCCGGGTACTAGAATTAAGCCGTTCCCTGCCGGCGATTATCACGTTAATTGTGCTTTGATTATTGGAAAACGAAATGCGTCTACGGATAAAAAAACCTCACTCAATCAGGTGTTGAGAGAGTTTGAGATACAATTGTAAAATGTTAAAATAGAATTATTAATAAAACCGATTTTTAATGAATTGATTTGTAAGCCCTTTTGATATGAGAGTAGCATTGTTAGCATTTTTTAGCTTTGCAATAGTAACTGCCTTTTCTCAACAAAATATCAATATGCCCTCTGGAACTAATACCGCTACCCATACAACTTGCAATGCCAATTTTTATGATACTGGAGGAAATTCCGGGAATCATGGAGTAAATCAATTTTCATCCATCACTTTTATTCCGGCTTCACCGGGAGTGGCTGTAAGAATAGAGTTTTCGCTCTTTTCATTGGGCGTAGGAGGTACTCTTTTTATTTATGATGGAATGGATAACAATGCACCTCAAATAGCAGCCTATAATGATATGATCTCTCCCCTTGGACACCCAGTTGTTGCTTCTTCTCTTAACACTTCGGGTGCTCTCCATATTGTGTTTGTTTCGGGATCTCAAAATGGTACAGGATGGGCTGCTACTATTTCTTGTCATGCACCTTGTCAAAGTTATAATGTACAAATAGATCCGATAGTAACAACCAAACCGATTATCGAAGGGCTCTACATGAATGTTTGTAAAGACAGTTGTATCACTTTTGGTGCGGAAGCGGTTTTCTTGCAAAATCACATCAACTACGAACAAACACAGGAAAATACGCAGTTTATTTGGCGTTTTGGATATTCAATTATTGATACTCAACGTGTTGTAACAAAGTGTTTTACTCAGGTAAGAGGTTGGGATTACACTCTGTATGCGGTTGATACTATGGGCTGTTTCCCTAATACAATGTATAAGGGAAGAATCAGAGTGGCTGATAATCCAATTAAAGGAACACCTCCGGTTCCTGATGCTTGTTCCGGTAACTACATAGATGTTTATGTCGGGAATGATCCTTTGGCAACAATTCAAACAGGTGCTGTCGGCTCCACCGCAACAGGAACACTCTCTGAAGCACATACTGTTTTCCTCCCGGATGGCAATAACACTTGTTATAATTCCGATATTCTTTTCGATATTTTTAATCCGGGACAAATGTTGACAAATCTTAATCATCTGAAAGGGATCAGATTAAATATGGAGCACTCCTATTTGGGAGATATTTCTATCCGTTTGCAATGTCCTTCCGGACAATCCGTGATTTTGAAAGCACACAACGCCGGAAATCCCATGCCCATGGGGCCAATTAGTAACCCCTGTTCTGTTGGAGGAGGTGGAATCGATTTGGGTTGTGCACCCAATCCCCCCATTGGAAATCCAACCTATAATACGCCTGGGATTGGATGGGATTATGAGTTTAGACCCGGCTATACTACTTGTTTTGGATCAGGTGGTCCTACCGTAGGATACCATCATGTTGATCAGGTTGGTCAAACCTGGACAGGTCCGGCATTGAGACCCAGTGTATCCAATATGCATACGAATGTGCCGACATCTCCGGAATATTATGGAATTTATGAGTCGATAGGAAATCTTTTGAACTGTCCGCTGAATGGGAATTGGAGAATTACTATTTGCGATCATATCCCTTATGATAATGGTTATATCTTTAGTTGGTCTCTCTCTTTGGATTCTTCAATAGTACCCGGTGGCTGGCAATATAATGTGGATATTGATACTGTGATTTGGGGAGGAACTCATGTGATTCCCACTTCTAAAACTTCAGCTCAAATTTTATTGGGAGAGGCTGGAGACAATGTTTATACCGTAACAATTATTGATGAGTATGGATGTGAATACGATACAAGTTTTCATATCTTAGTTATCCAATCTCCGGAACCCAATATCAATGGGGGATTGGATACAGCGAAATTGTGCGAAGGGCAAATTATTATTTTAAATGCCGAATACGAAGATCCTGATGCAACATATTGGTGGAATACCGGTGCGACCACGGATGAAATTATGGCTTTGGTCGAGGGATGGTATTTTATTGAAATTACAGCTACAGCCGAAGGATCAGACCTCATTTGTGTTGGGAAAGACTCAATATATGTTTCCATTGACGACCATCCCTGGCCCGATTTTTTAACGGATCCTACAGAAGGTTGTGCTCCAATGGAGGTGTTATTGACCAATGAAACTGCTACTAATACTCATTTAAATAATATTTATGAGTGGAGAATTTATAATCTAGAGGGGCAGGAGGTGTATCGCTCTAATCAAGTAAATCCCAAGTTTTTTATTGAGATCCCCGATATATATCATGTACAACTTATTGTTACAACTCCTAATGGATGTGCTGACTCGATTATGAAGTGGAGTTACCTAAAGGCATATCCTCAACCTATTGCGGAGTTTTCTTATACTCCTGAGATTTCGTTGTTGAGTGAATCAGGGGGGGAAGTGACCTTTACTAACTATTGCGATTCGGTTCTTTTTGCAAATGATCCTAACACTGATTGGTATTGGGATTTTGGTGATGGAACAATCGATTCGCTCAACTGGAATCCCACACATGTGTACACTACTTGGGGAGATTATGATGTTGTTTTTTATATCACTACGGGGTATGGTTGCTCCAGTTCCATAGCCCATACGGTTGTTATAGAGCAAGATCTGGAGTTTCCTAACGTAATAACACCGAATGGAGACGGATTGAATGATGTTTTTGCTATCAAAAATCTTAATACGGCGTTTGACCCCGAAGATCCGGACCGTTATCGTGAAAATGTCCTGCAAATCTTTGATCGCTGGGGAAGAAAAGTATATGAAGCGTACAATTATGACACCTACATGAAGGATGATGAGTTAGTTGTGGGGACTCAATTTTTTGATGCAGCAGACCTTCAAGATGGACAATACTATTTTTCCTTTTATTATAAGGGAAAAGTGAAGGTGGTTGAGTATAGTGGTTCCTTGCTCATTGTACGAGATAATTAGTAAGATTTTTCCTTTTTTTTTGATTGTTTCTAAATCATTTTAAGGGAGTATTTGTTCGAATAAAACTCTTAAAAAATATTAAGAAATATTAAGAAATGTAAATGTATTAGAAAAAAGATATATCTTCGCGCATTAAAATATAAGTTTCCGTTATTAATTAAAAAATATCGTTACGTTAATTATTAAAAAATATTAAAAATAATCATTAATCCTATAATAAACAATAAATTATAAGTTATGAGTAAAAAAATCTTATTTATTTTTTCCATGTTTATGATCTTTTCATATAGTATTGTGCATGGACAAAATCACGCACTGAGCTTCTCGGGTTCCGGTACTTACGCTCAGATTCCGCACGATCCTTCTCTAAATATTACTACTGCAGTAACGCTGGAAGCATGGATCTATCCTACAGCCTGGAAATCTCAAGTGTATGAAGGATGTATCATTAACAAGGAATCTACTTCCGGTGGTTCCGGTTATATGTTGCGTTGTGGTGCTAATGGAACCCTCAACTTCAACTTAGGTACTCCCGTTGGTTGGAAAGAGATAAATTCAGTTCCCGGGGCTCTACAGTTGAATACTTGGCAACATGTAGCAGGGGTATTTAATGGTAGTACATTGAAAATTTATATTAATGGACAACTTCAATCCAATACTCTCACATATACAGGAGTTATTGGAACCAATTCAACCCCTATCGAAATTGGGCGTTGTTATAGTTATACCTCACGTTATTTTCAAGGGAGAATTGATGAAGTAAGAATTTGGAATGTAGCAGTTTCTGAAACTGATATTGCAGCTTATTATAATCAGTCTGTTGATGTCTCTCATCCTAATTTCGCAAATTTAGTTTGTTATTATGAGATGGATGATATCAATACCGATACTGATGGTGACGGATACAAAGATTTAGTTCCTACAGTTGGCATTGCCGGTGAAGTGTTTGGCACTGATTATGCTCCTACATGTAACACATTATTTACAAGTTCAGCTCCGGCTGGAAATGTTGAGCTTTTTACTTATCAATCTACTGCTCACACTACTGCTGGTGGAACCAATCAACATGTACTAAAAATTAAAGTATCTACTTTCGAAGAAGTACAACTTTCTCAAATGGTTTTTCAAACTAATGGTACAACTTCAGTAAGTGACATTTCAAATGCTAAGGTTTATTATACGGGAACTTCGGCATCCTTTTCGCCAACAAATCAGTTTGGATCTACTATTGCAACACCTCCGGGAGCCAATACCAATATGACCTTTACCGGTCAACAAACAATTCCTTGTGGAACTTCATACTTATGGCTCACCTATGATATCAATGCCAATGCTACATTAGGCAATTTGGTGGATGGAGCTTTTATTAGTGCTACTATTGATGGTGTACCTTATGCTCCGGATGTATCAGAACCAATCGGCTCCAGAACAATTTCTGAGTCTTGTACGCATACATTGAAACTTAGTTCATATATGACAACAGGGTGGAGTGGTGGAACAGCAAAAGTTTTGGTAGACGGGAATGAGGTTCTTACAGATGTAGGTTCTACTTTTACAAGCGGAACCGGTCCTGTGTCTGTTGAGTTCTCGGCATCAACAGGCAACCAAATTACTGTTATTAGAACCCAGGATGGTAGCTCTCCATCATCAATGCTTGTCTCTATATTGGATGTTAACGGTACGGTGATCCTACCGCAAACTAATGTAACACCTACAGGCGTTAGTGCAGTAGCATATTGCGGTGGAATTGTTTATACTGAACCGGCTACAGACATTACTGCATACTCTGTACAATTGAACGGTTCTTATGAAAATTGTACTCCATGGGAAAGTGGGTTTAGATACAAGAAAACCAATCAAACAACCTGGAACTACGTTCAAGTATATAGTACCCCTATGAGCTATGATCTTCAGGGAATTGATCCATCATCTTCATATCATTATCAAGCCTATGCTATTGTTGATATTGATACATTGCTTGGAGGATTAGTAAGTTTTCAAACTCCATGTATTCCTACTTCTGTACCTTTTGAAGAGAACTTTAACTCAACTTCACTTCCAATCTGTTGGACTAATAGTTCTTCTAATTCTTTTGATTTCGTGACATACGGGAGCAATCCCTCAACAACCCCTTTTGAAGGTTCAGGTATGGCACGCTTTGCAGGCTATTCATACGGTTCAGGTGCTGTAGGATATCTTGCAACTCCTGAATTTGATAATCTGTCGGAGGGCATGGAGGTGAAATTTTGGTTTTATAGACAAGACTATAACAACGGTTATACGAATGGAGCACTCAGGGTTTATGCCAATAATGCCAATAACAATGTGGGTGCAACATTGTTGACTACGGTTCAACGGGTTTATTCTCAAGCCCCTGCAGAAGAAGGTCCGGGTTGGTATCAATATACTGCAATAATTCCGGTAGGCTATTTTACCCATATCATTTTTGAAGGTACTTCAGATTGGTATGGGAATATGTTTTTAGACGCTGTTTCTATTGACTATCCTTCTACTTGTCCTGCCCCACCATATAGCTCGCTTGCTGTGGTTACTACTGATCAATATTCTGCAACTGTTACATGGGAAAGAGGAGGTCAAGAGTCAGTATGGGAAGTAGCATACAAGGAGGCTGATGACAATGATGCCGATTGGACATACGAATCAGCTTATGATACAATACATACACTATATAACTTGGAACCCGCTACCTCTTATCTGGTAAAAGTGCGTGCAGTTTGTAGTGCAGGGGATGAAAGTTCCTGGACTGTAACCCGCCAATTTGTTACAGGTTGTGAACCATTTGAAACTTTACCCCTTGTTGAGAACTTTGCAAATACCGAAGTTAATGATATTCCACTTTGCTTTAGTAAGCTAACGACAGGTCCTGCTTACGTTAAAACAGTAACATTCTCAAATAAAAAGATGATTCAACTATCTTCTGAGGGTGTGGAAAACTATTCCTTCTTTATTTTACCTGCAACTATTGAACCGGTAAATAACTTGAGAATTAAATTCAAATATTTTGGAGGTGCAAATCACTTATTCAAAATAGGTTATATCTCTGATATAACAGATACGGCATCATTTGTAGAGATCCATAATGTTCTCTTAAGTAATAGTGGCGCTTGGCATAGTTACGATATTATGAGTAATGAAACATTGTCTGGTAGCGAAAGAGTAGCAATCCAAATTCAAATGCCTGCCCAACACTATGCTCTTTTAGACAGTATTACCATGATGGTACAACCATCTTGTCCGGAACCTTCAGGATTGACTATGGTGGGTGTTGATATCAATGAAATAGAACTTAATTGGATTGGAAATGCTCCTTCTTATAATGTTGAATATAAGGAGGTTTCGGAAACAAGTTGGAATGTGATCAACTATGTGAATCAACCATACACTGTTTCCGGGTTAACACAAAATACAACCTATAAGTTTAGAGTTCAAGCAGTTTGTAATGATGGAAGTGTAAGTCCATATACTCCGGAGTTAACTGCCAGTACATTATGCGATGTGATTACACAATTGCCTTATGTTGAGGACTTTGAAACCACACCTATTGGGGCTATTCCTACATGTTATGATAAAATTATCTCTACTTATACTCACTGTCATGTTATCGATTATGAAACAGAAGCTCCTGGTGTCGGTAAAGTTTTGGAAATGGCATTTGATTATGGATCAAGTGGAGATTGCTTTATCATTCTTCCTAAGATTGATGAGCCGATCAATACTTTAAGAGTTGGATTTAAATACTTGGGTGGTAGTGATAATCATAAATTTGGATATATCATTGATCCTACGAATCCTGCTTCATTTGTTGAGGTTGCCAGTGTTAATATTCCTGCCAATGTGGGTTGGTTTTTTGTGAATTTGATGACTGATAATCCATTAACGGGAAGTGAAAGAATTGCAATTAAATATAATGCAAATGCTTCTTGGCATAATAATAGATATGATAGCTTGACCGTGGATTATTTACCAACATGTATGTCTCCATTTAACTTGACTGCAACTGAGATAGATGCTTATACTTATGAGTTGAATTGGAGTGCCCCAACAGTGGGAAGTGCAATTGATTATAATTTGGAGTATAAAGCTTCTACTGATGCATCGTGGACTACTATCTATAACGTGACTCCCCCTTATACTTTGGGTCAGTTAACCCCGATTACAACTTATCAATTTAAAGTTCAAACTAATTGTAGTGCTGGAGAGACTAGTGACTTTTCTATGGCTACCTCATTTACTACTCCATGTGCTCCTCTAACTCCCCCTACAGTGGTTGAATCATTTAATAGCATGCCACCCAACGTTTGTTGGGCAAGAAAAAGAGGTCCCCTTCCTGCAACAGGAAATGCTGTTTTGTCAGATATGGCCGGTGGATGGAATATTCGTACTACTTTATCAGGGAATACAGCTGCCGTGAATTACTATTCCACTAGTGTGGACTATTGGTTAATTACGCCAACCTACGACTTAGGAAATGGTTCACAAACTTATCAAATTGATTTCGAATTGGCAGCTACAGCATACTACAATGCTAATCCGGGTAATTTGGATCAAAATAGTTCTGCCCGTTTTGTAGTGTTGATATCAACAGATAATGGTCTGACCTGGAACTCTGACGGAATCTTAAGAGAATGGAATAATAGTGGTACCGGAATAGGTTTTAATTCAATCAATAATACATTGCAAACTCAATCGATTGCGTTAATTGATCCTAATACCCAAATGCCTTATACAGGCCTGGTGAAATTTGCTTTCTTTGCATTCCAAAATGTAGCAGGAACAGATAATGATCTGCATATTGATAATTTCCAAGTCGTGAATTACAGCCCTTGTATGCGTCCTTCTTCTTTAATGGCATCAGCTATTACAGAATCCTCTTTGAACCTTTCCTGGGTTGAAAACGGAACATCTGCTTCATGGAATATTGAGTATGGTCCTGCAGGATTTACCCCTGGTGCAGGATATGTTGAAACAGCAACAACAAATCCATATACTTTACAAGGATTAACTCCTAATACTACTTATGATATCTATGTTCAATCAGATTGTGGCGGTACCTACAGCGAGTACAGCAATCCAATTACAGTTGCTACCTATCCAACTCCTGTTCAATTACCATATTCTAACGATTTTGAAAATCCTCTAACCCATGGTGATTTTGCTTTTAAAAATGGAACTCAAATTAATAAATGGTATATTGGTAATGCAACAAATAACCCGAATGTAAACAATACACCCGGAGGTGAAAATGCTTTGTATATCTCTAATGATGGTGGTGCTACCTGGGTATATACCCCCGGAAGTGGTAATAACGCTTCCAGGGTGTACGCTTACATAGATATAGAAGTACCCGTTGGAACTACTGAGATTAAACTTGACTTTGACTGGAAAGCCAATGGTTATGAATATAATTACGATTTCTTACGTGTTTATATGGCTCCTCGTAATATTCCATTCACTGCCGGACAAAATCCACCGACAGTAAATGGTGTTAACTATGATGCAGCAGCACAAATAGGTAACTATACCGGTGGAACAGGTGAACATTGGTTAAGCAGACAAACTACTTGGCAACATAAACAGTTCTTAATTAAATCTGATCAGTTTACCGACCTTGGAGGCAACACCTGGAGACTCTATTTCCACTGGCGAAATGACCGTTCAACTGCTGACCAACCCCCTGCAGTAGTGGATAATATTGCTATCGAAGTAGTGAACTGTACTACTCCTAGTCAATTAACTTCTTCTAATGTTACTTCAAGTAGTGTTGACTTGGCATGGACAGAAAATGGAACTGCTACACAATGGGTGATTGAGTATAAAAAAGCAGTTGAAACAACTTGGCAAACAGTCAATGTTTCTCAAAATCCATACACAATAACTAATCTGGATCCCGCTACTTCTTATAAATTTAGAGTGATGTCAGATTGTATCGGTGAACAAAGTGCTTACTCGAACGAAATTACAGTGCTGACAGCTTGTGCACCGATAACTATTATCCCATGGGATGAAGGTTTTGAATCATTAACAGCCCCTGCTACATTACCGGCATGTTGGGCTGCCACTAACTTTACTTCAAAAACCAATACTCAAATAACAAATTATAACTCCTATAACAGAAATGCCAGAAATGGTAGTGCCGCTGCATACTTTTCATGGGGATGTAACGACCGCTTCTTTACTCCGGGATTTGAACTGGAAGCCGGAGTTAGCTACGATTTCTCTTTCTGGTATATAACCGATGGAATCTCCGGATGGCAAACCTTGGAAACGGCAGTTTGTTCAGGACAGGATGCTACTAATCAGCTTCAGGTATTAAATACAATTACTACTCCCAATAATACCGTTTATCAAAAAGTACAGACAACATTTGTGCCAACTACTACTGATACCTATTATTTCTCAATTTATTGTCAGGCGAATACCAACCCATGGTATCTGACAATGGATGACTTCAGTTTGGAGTACACTCCAAGTTGTCCTTCGCCAAATAATGTACAAGTGAGTAATATCACTTCCTCTTCAGCAAACGTATCCTGGAGTGGAGCCGCTAATGCAATTTCTTTTGATATTGAATATGGAGAAGTCGGATTTACCCAAGGTACCGGAACTTTAATTCCTTCAGTAACCAATCCATATATCCTTACCAACTTGGATGATGTAACCACTTATGATGTTTACGTTAGAGCTAATTGTGGTCCTGGAGATCAAAGTGCGTGGTCTGAAAAGGTAACTTTCTCTACAAATCAAATTCCTGTGAATGTACCATTCCTTTTCGATTTTGAGACAACTTCGGATTTCCAATTTGCCAATAATGCAACCGGTAATGCTTGGGTTATCGGAAATGCTACCGAAGTGAACAACACTCCTTTGGGTGCTTATGGATTGTATATTTCCAATGATGGCGGACAAACCAATAGCTATAGTTCACCTTTTAGCATCGTATGGGCTTACAGGGATGTATATTTCACGCCATCAACTAGCGATTATACCCTAACTTATGACTGGAAATGTCGCGGAGAAGTGGGTTATGACTATTTGGCTCTCTATATAGGTGACCTTCAAACACCAACTGCTAGCGCAACGGGTTCGAATGTTATTCCTTCCAATGCAATTCAATTGGGAGGTAACCTAACACAAACACAAACATCAGCTTCCTGGATTACAGAAACACATCAATTGAGTGCTGTTACTTATTCCGGTGAAACTAAGAGAGTTTACTTCATGTGGAGAAGTGATGGTAGTATTCACAATAATCCGCCTGCAGCAGTGGATAATTTTGCTATTTCTATGGGAGCAGTTCCACCTTGCGATACTCCTACAAATCTGCAAGTAACTAATATTACTGCACAGTCTGCCATAGCTACATGGACTCCTGGCGGTTCTGAAACTTCATGGCAAGTGGATTACAAACTGGTATCTGCTACTAACTGGACAACCGCTACCACAACAACAACTTCATATACGATGAACGGATTACAAAGCAATTCAAACTATCATGTGCGTGTCAAAGCAATTTGTACAGATAGTGAGAGTGATTTTACAGACCCGGTTTCATTTATAACCGAAGGAGGAGAAATAACTTATACCATTACAGCTACTGCCGGACCAAACGGAACAATTACTCCTTCAGGTGCGGTAACAGTGGTAGCCGGTGCTTCTCAAACCTTTACTTTTGAACCTGCTTCAGGCTACCAGATCGGAACTATAATAGTGGATAACCAACCACAACCTATTACTGATACCTATACCTTTACTGACGTTCAAGATAATCATACAATTCATGTGGACTTCACCGTGGGTATTGATGAAAATGAGTTGACCCAAGCAGTTCAACTATTCCCTAATCCTACTTCGGCAACAATAGAATTGAGGTTTGATAATGATCTCTTTATGATGTCTGAATGTAATATTTATGACATGTACGGCAAATTGATGCATCAAACTGTCATTCAAGATGAAGCGATGACTTTAGATGTAACTAATTATGCTGCAGGTGTTTACTTTGTAAATATCGAAACGCCTCAAGGTGTAATAACCAAAAAGTTTGTGAAACAATAAGTGTAAATAACACACTTCATATTTTTGAAAGAGCTACTCTTACACGGGTGGCTCTTTTTTTCAATAAATTGCAGAAAAAGATAAATAATTGACACGAAAACCACTATCTTTGCACTTTTAAGTTTATTAATTTCTACTTTTATAAAATAAAAAAATAAGGGGGGGGACGGAAGGGTATACCACTGCCCAAAATCATACCAACCGGATACTACTAAACCTTAAAGCCAAATCGTGTATCAGAAACCCAAAATCAAACCCAAATGATTACAGTCTCCCACGATCAGTTTCAAACTGAAGAATGTAAAAAGATTGCCACAGGAAAGGTTATATTTAATTTGCATTTTTTTACAAAAAAATGTACTTTTGCAAGTTTAAAAAAAGTACTACATGAATAATAATAATTTTACTAATTTTTTAGAAAATCTGAGAAGTAGCCAATGGCTCTATTCCATCGTTATCGTGCTCTGTTTTATGCCGTTTATTTCACCGGCAATAGCGTTATTTATCGGTTTGGTATTTTCTTTCATCGGGATTAAGCACGATAGCTTACACAAATATACGTCGAAGACGCTGCAAGTTTCCATTGTTTTAATGGGATTTGGTATGAGTCTTAGCGATGTGATACAATCATCCAAAGCGGGTTTTATTGAAACTATTATTTCTGTTACTGTTGTAATGTTTTTGGGTATTGCATTGGGAAAATTGCTGAAAGTGGAGAAAAATACATCATTGCTTATTGCTACCGGTACTGCCATTTGCGGTGGAAGTGCTATTGCTGCCGTTGCACCCATTATTAACAGCAAGAACTATCAAACATCATTTGCTCTAATTGTGGTGTTTGTATTGAATGCAATTGCACTTTTTATTTTTCCGCCTATTGGGCACAAATTGGGACTCAGTCAGGAAGCCTTTGGAAACTGGGCAGCCATTGCCATCCACGATACCAGCTCGGTAGTGGGTGCAGGAGCTATTTATGGAGAAAAAGCACTGCAAGTTGCTACTACGGTAAAACTGATCCGTGCCTTGTGGATTATCCCATTGGCATTGGTTATCGCTTTTGTGAACAAAACAGAAGATAAAAAATCGATTAAAATTCCCTGGTTTATCTTTATTTTTGTGTTAGCCATTATTTTTGCCAATATTTTTCCATCCATGCAAGAAAGTTATGCTCATTTTAGTTGGTTGGGCAGACGCGGTATGGTAGTAGCATTATTCCTCATTGGCTCCAATATAACTGTTGCAGAAATCAGAAAATCAGGTCCTCGTAGCTTTGTTCTCGGTGTCTCATTGTGGATTATCATTTCTGTAGGTTCACTTCTTTTCCTTAACCTTGCAGGGTTCTAAAATAAATAATTTTAATTAATATTTAATTAAAAAGTGTAAAAAATTATGAGACTATTCTTTCCGTTTATTTTCTTATTATTCTTTGTGCAATGTAAACAACAAGAGAACACAACTCAAGAGCAAAACAATACAATTCGGGTTGCTGTTTTCGATGGGCATGGCGGAGCGCAAACCTGTATCTGGGAAACAGTAGCAGCTTTGAAGTTAGATCCGGAAATGAACGTTCGTACCATTACCACTGCCGATATTGCCAATAATGTTCTCGATTCAATCGATGCCATTGTGATTCCCGGAGGCGGAGGTAGTCGTCAGTTTTTGAATTTGAGCGCATTGAACCGGCAGCGAATCAAAGATTTTGTTGCAGCCGGTGGGGGAGCTGTGGGGATATGTGCAGGAGCCTATCTCTTTTCCAATACTCCCGATTATGCTTGTATGCAACTCAATGGAGCTCAGGCAATAGACATTGAACATGATAATCGTGGACACGGTATATCCAAATTCACGCTCACAGAAGAAGGCAAAAAGATATTCCCTGAGCTTGCAAATCGCGATACTTTGTATGTGATGTACTACGAAGGTCCCGTTTTTGTAAAAAATAAAAGTGATACCATCTCATATAAAACTTTGGCTATTATGGAGAGTGATGTCCACGAAGAAGGTAATGCTCCCAAAAATATGACCAACAACAAACCTTTTTTTATAACCAATTACTACGGTAAAGGTCGGGTTTTTAGTTCCATCGCACATCCTGAAGCAACTCCGGGTATGATCTGGATGATTCCTCGTATGGTGCGCTGGACATTAAATCTACCACTCAAAGAATACAAGTCTGAGGTAGTTAATCCCGACATATTCAACCGCGAAATCTTAATGAGTGTCAGCGACTTAAAGCAAGAATCAGCCTATTATCAGACATTTTTGTATGGCTCACCGGAAGAAAAAATCGTAGCGCTGGATTGGTTGCAATCAAAACACTCGTGGTCTGCAAAACGATGGGTACAGGGCTTATTGTTCGATGCCGACCCCCAAGTGCGTGTCCGTGCTGCCCAATATATTGCCGATACGCACTATTTACACTATCTACCGGACTTAAAAGCCGCTTACAATTCAGAAAAAGATCCTCAAACAAAAGAGCAACTCAAAGAACAACTGGATAAACTGGAAAATATCGGAACCACTCTTTTAAACGAAACTGTACAAGAAAAATAGTACATTTGCAGTTGTAAAATCAAGCGATGAATGATGACGATTCGTGAAAATGATATGGAAAGAATAAACGAAATATTGATTTATCAGTCCGATGACGGCAATGTTAAAGTAGATGTACTACTTACTGATGATACAGTATGGCTTACACAAGAGCAGATGGGAATACTCTTTGGAAAGGAGAGGAGTGTGATAACCAAGCATATTGGAAATATCTTTAAAGAGCGTGAGTTAGAAGAAAAAAGCAATGTGCAAATTTTGCACATTAGTGGTTCTGATCGACCTGTTAAATTCTACAATCTGGATGTCATCATTTCGGTCGGCTATCGAGTAAAGTCGCTACAGGGTACACAATTTCGCATTTGGGCTACGCAACGACTTCGTGACTATATTGTTAAGGGTTTTGTCTTGAATGACGAACGTTTTAAGTCGGGTTCTTCAATGAACTATTTTAAAGAACTTCTTGAAAGAATCCGTGAGATACGTTTGTCAGAACGTGTTTTTTATCAGCAGATTAAAGATATTTATGCCACCAGTATTGACTATAATCCATCGGATGAAATCACTATTGCATTTTACAAAGAGGTGCAAAACAAGCTTCTTTGGGCTGTGAGTGGAAAAACAGCTGCTGAGTTGATTTATTTCCGTGCCAACGCATCACTTCCACAAATGGGGTTGACTTCAACATCAATTCCCAATAAAGTTAGAAAGAAAGATATTGAAATAGGAAAAAATTATCTAAATGAGGAAGAAATTAACTTGTTGAAGCTTATTGTAGAACAGTTTTTAGCATTTGCTGAAACTCAGGCTATGCAGCATATTCCTATGTATATGAAAGATTGGGTGGAACGTCTAAGAGAAGTTCTTTCGATGAACCGACAGAGTATTTTAGAGCATGCAGGTAGTATCTCTCATGATATAGCATTACAAAAGGCTAACGAAGAGTACGAAAAGTATAAAATAACACAAAAGCAGATAGAACGTCTTGAAAGTATCAAGGAGTTAGAACAGGATATAAAAAAACTAAAGAAACAGTAATACAATATGCTATTAATATTCGATATAGGTAATACAAACGTTAAGGTTGCCCTGTTTGAGTCAGATCAATTGTTGCACTATTGGCGTGTCAATACTGACCCAAATTGCAGCGGCGATCAATATTTTGATCAAATTAATGCACTGTTTAAAGATTACAACCTGGATGTTAAACAGATCAGTGATGTTGTTGTCAGTTCGGTAGTGCCTCAACTGATAGAAACTTTTGTGATTGTAACACAGCGTTTATTAAACAAAGAGCCGCTGGTTATAAGTCCGGAAATATACCACAAACTGCCGGTTACTATTCCTCCAACGGCTGTGAATGAAATAGGAACCGATTTGCTCTGTGATGCCGTGCAGGCATGGGAAACCTATCACCAACCTTGTGTTGTGGTGGATTTCGGAACAGCACTCTCTTTTGTAGCTGTAGGTGATAAAGCCAACATATTGGGTGTAGCCATTGCGCCCGGCATGGGTACAGCTATAAAATCGCTCTTTAGTAACACCGCGCAACTCCCTTCGGTGCCGCTGGAAATACCATCCTCAAGTTTGGGTATTGATACTATCATGGCGATTCAAAGTGGTATCATATTTGGCTATAAAGGATTAGTCGAAGGGGTCATTAATCAGTTGAAAGCAGATATGCAAAAACAGGAAAATATCAAACCCGAAACGATCATCACCATAGCCACAGGCGGTTTGAGTGGTGTATTAGAACCCATAACAACCATATTCGATCATTTCGATAAATCACACACCCTCAACGGATTATACACTATTGCAAAATATGCATTAAAATAGTAGTAAAGTGACTTGGCTACAAATTGTAGTCAACTGAGAATGTGGTCTGCTAAATCATTTTTTTAATATTGAACTTTTTGTTAATAAAAGAACAAAAACAGTTGCTTGTTTACAAGAAAAGTAGTAAATTTGCACTTGTAAAAAGAAGAGTAAAATCTTTAAAGTAACAGATAAAACAAAACCATGAGCAGCACCAAAATATCCATCCGTTTTTTTGATGACCGTGAGGTACGTGCTGTTTGGGATGAAGAAAATGCTAAGTGGTGGTTTTCTGTGCTGGATATTGTGGCAGTGTTAACCGATCAGGATGATTACGATAAGACAAGAAATTATTGGAAGTATCTAAAATCAAAATTAAAAAAAGAAAAAAATGAGTTGGTTAGTACCACTAACCAACTGAAGTTGGTTGCAAAAGATGGTAAGCGTTACTTAACCGATACACTTGATTATGAAGGGATTATTGCATTGGGAAAGCAATTTCCTTCCACCAAAGCTAACCGATTTATAGAATGGTTTACTTATAGTGATGAAACTATTGATGGGAAAAGTAAAACCAAAGCTTATGCCTTATTTGAAAGTTCATTAATTGACAGCATTGAAGTCGGCACTACAAAAGGATTACAGCAAATTCACGCTTATCTGTTTGGAGGACTTTATGATTTTGCCGGACAAATCCGAAAGAAAAATATATCAAAAGGTGGATTTCAGTTTGCTGCAGCTCAGTTTTTAGATAATTCGTTGCGACAAATTGAACAAATGCCTCAAACTAATTTCGATGAAATTGTAGAAAAATATGTCGAAATGAATATCGCTCATCCGTTTATGGAGGGCAATGGCAGAAGTACTCGTATCTGGCTGGATATGATGTTGAAACAGAGTCTGAAATGTTGTGTGGACTGGAGTAAAATAGATAAGAATGACTATATGAGGGCTATGGAGAAAAGTGCTACTAACAGTGAAACATTGAATGCTTTGCTGAAAAATGCTCTTACAGACCAAATCAACAGTCGCGAAATGTACATGAAAGGTATCGATTATTCCTACTATTATGAAGAGAACTAATTACATAAACTAACAGTATAACTATGACAAACCAGGTACAACTTTTTGAAGAGAAAAAAATTCGTTCACATTGGGATGAAGAAACGGAAGAATGGTATTTTTCTGTAGTTGATGCAGTTGAAATCCTCACAGATAGTGTTAACCCTACTGATTATCTAAAAAAACTACGAAAACGTGATACTTTGCTCGGAGATTACATAGGGACAAATTGTCCCCAGGTAGTTATGACAACTCAAACAGGTAAGCGGAGAAAAACATTGGCGGCCAATACAACTCAACTTTTTCGTATAATTCAGTCTATCCCTTCACCTAAAGCAGAACCGTTTAAACTATGGTTGGCAGAAGTCGCTAAACAGCGTATTGACCAAGTACAAGACCCTGAACTCTCGATAGAGCAGGCTATGACCGACTATAAACGTTTGGGATATTCGGATAGCTGGATTAATCAACGCTTGAAAAGCATTGAAATTCGTAAAGAATTGACCGATGAGTGGAAAAGATTGGGCTTGAAAGAAGGGGTACAATTTGCTGTACTGACTGATGTGATTTATAAAACTTGGGCGGGTAAAACAGCTAAAGAATATAAAAAGTTTAAAGGATTGAAAAAAGAAAATCTTCGAGACAATATGTCGAACAAGGAGTTAGTTCTAAATATGCTTGCAGAGTTATCGACAAAGGAGATTTCGGAAACTACCAATCCCGAAACATTTTTAGAACATCAAGATGTGGCAAAACGTGGAGGGAATATCGCAAAAGATGCTCGTTTGAAACTTGAAGCTGAAACAGGTAAAGAGGTGGTAACTCCGCTCAATGCAAAAAGTAAATTAGCTATTGACGAAACCAAAAATAATTCAAAATCAATTAAACCATAAAAACTAAACATTATGAACAAAAAATTATTAGATGCAGTTGCGAAATTACAACCGGAAATGAAAGAATGGATGGATTACATGCACCAAAATCCTGAATTGAATATGGATACCCCCAATACAGCGAAATATATCGCTGAAAGATTAAAATCTTGGGGTTACGACGTGGTAGAGGGTGTTGGCGGAACAGGTGTAGTAGCATCCCTAACCGTTGGCGATGGAAAGAAATCTATCGGGATGCGTGCCGATTTTGATGCGCTGCCCATTATCGAAGATAACGACTTACCTTACAAAAGCAAGGTAGAGGGTTGGTCACACTTGTGCGGGCACGATGCACACGCTGCCATGCTGCTAGGTGCAGGAAAATACTTGGCAGAAACCAAAAACTTCAACGGTACTGTTCGTTTGATTTTCCAACCCGGAGAAGAAACGATGGAAGGAGCACCCGCTATGGTTGCGGACGGACTTTTCGAGCGCTTCCCCGTTGATGCTGTGTACGGAATGCACAATATGCCCGGCTTGCCACTCGGTAAATTCCACTTCCGCGAAGGCGAAACCATGGCAGCTGTAGACAATTGGGAAATCGAGTTGACTGGTAAAGGTTCTCACGGTTCCATGCCCGAATTGAGTATTGACCCATTGGTGTGCGGTGCTTCCTTGGTGATGGCGCTACAAACTATCGTGAGCCGCAACGTGTCGCCATGGCAAAACTCCGTGGTGAATGTGGGTGCTTTCCAATCGGGAGTAGCGGGCAATGCCGTTCCACAGAAAGCGATTTTGCGCTTGAGTATCCGCAATATGGAGCCTGACCTTCGTATCATGGTGTTGGATAAAATCCGTAAGATCACCAAAGCGCAAGCTGAAGCGTTCAACTGCGGTTATGAAATCCGCGAAGGCGTAGCAGGTGCAGTGTTGATCAATACGCCTGAAAACACCCAATGGGCAATGAAGGTAGCGAGAGAAACCTTCGGCGAAGATCAAGTGGTGGAAAATATGCATCCCTACATGGGTAGTGAGGATTTCGCCTTCATGTTGAAAGAAAAAGCCGGTACTTACTGCATGATCGGGAATGGGGACACTTTCATGGTGCACCACCCCAAGTATGTTTTCAATCAAGATATGCTCAGCCGCGGGGCTACTTACTGGGTAGCTTTAACTGAAGATTACCTGCAATAAAAAATCAAAGGGGTGATGGATCTCCGTCCCCCCTTTTTCCATTTTTTCAAGAAACTCTTAAGCAAAATTGAATAGTTCAAAATAACGCAAAATATCCCTCCAAAAGATTGGATATTCCGGATGTTTTTTTTGTCTTTTTTTGGAAATAAAAATAAAAGGGGGCAGCACATCCGCCCCTTTTTTGTTATCCCGTTTCCCCACTCTGGAATATTTGACCTTTTTGGACATGTGTGATCAATTACGAATTACGATTTTATTAGGTAGAATGTAGAGGGTAGAAGGTGGAATGAATTTGTATTTATTTGAATATCAGCAAGATATGATAAATAATTTTCAATTTTCAATTCTCAATTTTCAATACTTTCCGCCTTCCGACTTTCGACTTTCGACTTTTTCTCATTCCGCCTTCTGAATTTTTTTATAACTTTGCAAAAAAATGCGTAAAGGTTAATTTTTAACTAATTTTGGACATTGTATGGCGAAGAAAAAAGACCCTGCTGTGCGTGATTCACAGGTAGGAGAACCCTTGGAAAAACAACTCTGGAAAGCAGCCGATAAGTTGCGGAAAAATATCGATGCTGCTGAATATAAGCATGTTGTGTTGGGATTGATTTTCCTGAAATATATCTCCGATGCGTTTGAGGAACTGTATGCCAAGCTGAAAGCGGAGGAAGAATTGGGTGCCGATCCTGAAGATAAAGATGAATACAAAGCTGAAAATGTTTTCTTTGTGCCACAGGCAGCCCGTTGGAGTATGTTGCTGTCCAAAGCAAAACAACCCGATATCGGTAAATTTGTGGATGATGCGATGGATGCCATCGAAAAGGAAAATCAGTCATTGAGAGGTGTTTTGCCCAAAGTATATGCCCGACAAAATCTCGATCCGACCAGTTTGGGCGAACTGATTGACCTGGTCGGTAATATCGCTTTGGGCGATACCAAAGCCCGCAGTGCTGATGTGCTGGGACACGTTTTTGAATATTTTCTCGGGGAATTTGCCCTTGCCGAAGGTAAAAAGGGGGGACAGTTCTACACGCCGCGGAGTGTCGTTGAACTGTTGGTCGAAATGTTAGAGCCCTACCGGGGACGAGTTTTCGACCCCTGTTGCGGTTCGGGTGGTATGTTTGTCCAAAGTGAAAAATTTGTCACCGAACACCAGGGAAAAGTGAACGATATCTCCATTTACGGACAGGAAAGCAACCAAACTACCTGGCGTTTGTGTAAAATGAATCTGGCGATTCGTGGGATCGACAGTTCACAGGTGAAATGGAACAATGAGGGCTCCTTTTTGAATGATGCGCACAAAGATTTAAAAGCGGATTACATCATTGCCAATCCACCTTTTAACGTGAGCGACTGGGGCGGCGACTTGTTGCGTACTGACGGACGCTGGCAATATGGCGTACCGCCGGTGGGAAATGCCAACTACGCCTGGATCCAACATTTCTTGTATCACTTGGCGCCCAACGGACAAGCAGGATTTGT